>Ga0302173_10001025_pt1 | contig 14340 bp, 16 predicted proteins | sample I_Fen_N3_1_FD_198785 | JGI IMG/M metagenome (GOLD analysis project Ga0302173, IMG submission 198785) | Peat permafrost microbial communities from Stordalen Mire near Abisko, Sweden - I_Fen_N3_1 | ecosystem: Environmental > Terrestrial > Soil > Wetlands > Permafrost | place: Sweden: Abisko... | reverse complement strand
ATCGTCATTTATTATGCCGAAAGGAGTAACTGAGCCAGGTGTAAGTTTTAGATATTTATATAACCTCTCTTCTGACGCAAATGATACGCGTTTAGTCCCTATTTGTTTTGCCAATAATTTCAAATCTACTCTTTTATTTTCATCTAAAATCACAAGATAATGATTATCACCTTTTTCATTTCTTAAAAAAAGGTTCTTGCATTTTCCTCCTGGAATTAATATATCCAGATCTTTTGCTTCATTGACTGTATATACTGGTTTGTGCTCATATCTAACATATTTGATTTCTAATGAATTTAAAATATCATATACGTTTTGTTCATTTTTTTCAATCATTTTTATTTCAACTCCAGTTCATAAAATTATTTATATTAGATAATTATCTTTATTCCCTAAAATCTCATAATTTATTCTTATTGAACTACAGGCCATCTTAATGGCATCACCTATTAATATCATTATTGCTAATATATTTCTTTTGCATTAACTATAATAACTTTTTCTCTAAAATAAAGCGTGTCGGCCAAAATTCATATAAACTAATGGACTCTATTTTACCAGTAAAACTTTTAAAATTGTCTGATACATAAGGTAATGCTTTTAGAATTGATTCCTGGTTATCTATTAGTATCGTTGTATGTGCTGTCCAACCCAACCTATCAGCTAAATCATGATTGAAATATTGTTGTAAATTTAATAATTCATAATTTACCGAAGGTGCTATAAACAAAACATCCAGTCCAAACAATCCAATATTGTTTAATTTAATATCAAATTTATGAAACTGCTTTGATACCATTTTCACTTTTTCTTTAATCAATACTTCTTGTGATATGTCAAAACTCCCAAGAGTGATGTGATTAGGCAAGTTAGATGTCTGCCTCCCAACAAACCCATTATCTGCTAATAAATTTTGAATTTCTTTCAACTTATATTCTGTTTCTATATCATATTGAGCCATGACACAAAGAAATTTATCTTTCATAATTTCAGACCTCCTCTCATGTACAATCAATAGTTCTTGGATTATAAACTGTGCTTCGAAATTTATTACCATTTTCCAGTTTATAATTTAAAATAGACTATATTTGCTATTAAGCTAAAATTATAATCTACACACAAATATACTAGGTTGCAGCAAATACAAAATCTCAATTGTTCTACCTTTAATGAAGAAATCGAATCAAACTTAATATATTTTTATAGTCCCAAAGGACACGATACCATACATAATCCACAAGAATTTTTTCTATGATGTATTTTTAAGTAAAGGCTTCTTTTCTGATTACATAATTGATAATTAATTAATTCTTCACGTTTTGCACCTATATTCCAATGGTAATCAGTTAATGCATTATAAGGACAAGCGTTAATGCATATATTACATGTTGGCGGACATTTACTCTTTATAATAGGAATTCCTATTGGCAATTCATAATTAATTAATATTGCTGATAACCTTACTCTTGGCCCATACTTTTCTGTAATTAAAACATCATTTTTACCGATCCACCCTAGACCTGCATTGACACTTGCAAATTTAAATGAAAATGGTGCTATGAGTGTTTCCTCACTTGATTGTGCAACAGGTGGTATATAATATTGAATTTTGTATTTTTTTAATAGGATCGTAATTTCTTCTAACAACGAATTACTATAATCACGTGCTTCGCATATTAAATGTTCAAATTTCTCTTCTTTATAATTATTTATACTCAATAATTCTGTATGAGGAATAGCAAAAACTAACGCACATTTATATTCTGATTTATATTCACTAAAACTTATATTAGAAATACCAAATAGAATATTAGAATTTTTCTTGAAACCCTCTAAAATACCACTGTATAAGTCAATCATATGTAATGCTCCTTTTATTGTTAATCATACCAATAACACGCACTGCATCATTTTCAGTAATGCCTACTTGTCCATTTATTCTAACTAAATGCGAATTAATCTAATCATATTTTCTAGATCATTTTCATATCTTTCCATAAGAATTATTCTGTTATTTAATATATTCTTCATTAATTTATCAGATGTATTACAAGCTAAATCATATTGTTCTTTACTTATTACTTCTTGATCTAATGCCTCATCTAATTCATCTTGATCTAATAAAAATACTTCTGAAGGTGATAATATAACGATATCTAAATATAAATCATCATAATAAGGTATACCATCATCACCCATGCCATTTTTATATGTAATATCAAAATACCATTGTATTAGTTTATTATTTTCATCGAAAAATGCTGTTAAAGTATAGTTTTCATCTAATGGCACATATTGCAATAGACTATAACCATTGTTAATTACACAAACATTTCTTTCTTTATATTGTATTACACAGGAGTCTGTTACTTTATTCATTCTAAATAATGTAATATATCCATTAAAATTATCCTCATTTACAGTTAAAGATACAAAATCTCTATCTACAACTCTTTTCAAATAAGTTCTATCTGTAGACTTTCTTTTCATTTTCTTTTCCTCCATCCAATACACAAATTACTTATTTTCTAAATAATCACACTAACTATTTCGTTTTAATAAAATAATCCTTGATTTTATTTGCATATTCTATACGTTCTTCAGGTTTCGAATTTTCCCTCTCCATTTTATACAAATCATCATCTTTATATCTTGGAAACACATGAAGATGGTAATGCCATACATCTTGATTTCCACAAGGTTCATTATGCTGTCTTGAAGATACTCCATCACATCCATATGTTTCTTTTAATGCAAGTGCAACTTTCTTCTCAACATCATGTATTCTGTGAGATAATTCTACTGGCAAATCATATATATTTTCTATATGCTTATTAGGGATTATAATAACATGACCTTTATTATTTCCCCACCAACCTGAAGCAATAAATGCTGTAACAAACTCATCTTTATAAACTATATCATTTTGTTTAGTATATAAATGTTCATTTTCAATTCCCTTAACTATCAGACAAAAGGGACAGACATATCCTTTAGGTTCATGATTATACATATTTTCCTCCTATGAAACAGCGCTCTAAAGATCAATTTATTTTCTCTTGACACATTACTCTTTATTTAATATTGAAAGCATCATTTATCTTCGTTTTATATATTGAATAAGTAACAAGTATTCCCATTTTTAACTACCTTCTAATGAATAATTAAAGAAGATTGTGAATTATTAAATTAACTCAAAATTAAGTTCATAACCCCATGCTTTATAGTAGTCCAAAATGCTTTTCAATGATTTCAAATGTTTTTGAAACAGTACTATCTTTTGTCCTATTAACTATTAAAAATTTACTACCTTCCATCAATTCCTTCTCTTTAATATTTGTCAATTCAAGCGATTGAAATATTCGTTCAAAATAGGTATCTGCCAGTTTTTGTGCTTTTACAAATTCATAAAACTCCATTTTTTCTGGTCTGTTAAAATATATGTCTCTAATTAACTGGTTGTCACCCGTAAGAAACACTATTTGATTGTAATCAACAATGCCTTCGAGATAATCAGTTGTAAACAAAACATCTGCAACTACCTTCTGATTTTCTGATAGTTTCATTAGGTCAATCAGCACCATTTCGCTTTGTTCTTTTAGTGAATTGATACTCCATCTCGCTTGTTCTTCAATAGGTCTCATCCATTGTTCATGAAAATTTTTTCCATGATAACACATGTGAGGCTGATGTTCTTCCTGTGCAATAGGTCTATGCTCAGAGTAATGCTTATCCATATCATACAAATAGAAACCATACTTTTCTGCAAGCATTTTTGACATTGTTGTTTTTCCACCACAAGCAGTTCCACAAATGAAATATACATTTTTTAAATTATGTTTAATTATATTGTTTTCTATATCCATCTTCATTTTCTCCTTTTTGAGTAAATTAATTAAACTTATCCAATTTTCATAAACTATAAGTTAAATAATTGAAATTAATTATCAGCAAATTTTGTTATTATATAAAAAAGTGAAACCACATAGACCATTCCTCCAATTAAATATTATATAATAATCCTTAATGTATAATAATTTATATTTGTGTGCCTCCTACAAATTCCAATTATTACTCTTCTTACGAACATTATTCATTAACTTATAAGTTTACTGAAAATTCAACCTCTTTTGTATTTAAGTTCACAATTCTAGTTCTGAGGTCTGATTTTGATATAAATACAGGCTCTCCATTACTATCAATACAATATGAAATTGGAATAGATATTCCACAGTTTCTAAAAGAACCATCTGCATGACTTGTTCCAATTATAATTGTTTTGTATGTCTTAGCAATATTTTTCGCTTCGTTTATCCATTCTTCGAATTGCTCATCACTAAACATTCCCACTCCAATTGGGTGCGCAATAAAATTAATTTTTTCACTTATTTCTTTTAAATCTCTCATTCCTTTTAGAATTTCCATACATAATAAATATCCAATTCTCATTCCATTATGCTCAATTGTTAAAGGTGGATATAATTTTTCCTGTTCGCTTGGTGGAGTTTTAGTTCTATCTAAAACTTTCTCACCTTGATTATTTATTATTACTGCTCTATCCTTATTTTCATGTCTATATGCTGTAATAATTGTTATATTGTAATCTTTAGCAATTTTGCAAGCACACTCTAAGGCTTTTTCATTTGCCAAATAGCCTTCAGGATATAATACAATATCAATTCCCTTATTTATTTTTATTTCTTTTTCCATTTGTTCAATTTCATTTTCATGTATTGGTTGTCCTATTAAAACTCTCATATATTAATTACCTCTCTAAAATTATTAAGATATCTCTAATTAAATCTTGCAACAATAAATTATATAATCACTCCAAAAAATTAATTTCCGTATATATTTTTTCCTGTAACAATCTAACTTATTATTTTAACAATATCTTTTAAACTTCTTACCACTGTATACTTTTCGCATGTGATTTTATTATAATTATACGATTTTAAGTCCCTGCATAATAAAAAAGACTTAATTCCGAGTTCATTTGCTCCATCACAATTTTTTATAGAATCATCAATAAATATGGCTTCCTCTGATGATACCTTTAATTCATCAAGTGCAGACTTATACATTAATTCATTAGGTTTTGTTATTCCTTTTTGAGATGATATTATAAAAGATAAAAAATAATCTCTAAGTCCAGCTTGTCTAAATACATTTTCAAGTGATGGCCATGCATCTGATACCACTGCCAACTTGTAATTTTCACTCAATTCTTGAATTGTTTCCATAGCATCATCATAAAACTTATATTTATTATAATTGAAGACCAAATCCCTTGTTACATCTTCTATTTTCTCCTCATCCATTTTTAATTCTGAAAGCTTAGAAAAAAATATCTTGTAATATTCAAGAAAATGCCCGTACTCTTCTTCTTCAGTTAAAATCAGATTTTGTTCTGACATATAATTCCCAGCAATATAAAAAGCATCACTTATCTTCGATTCATCTATTGAATAAAAAATCTCTTTATCTACATAATTAAAAAAGCTTGGTGTTATAAACCAATGCCCTGTTATTGGACCACTCAGTACTCTTCCAGAATCAATTAATATGGCTCTAATTTTTTTACTATCCAATAATTCTGCATTTCTTGATTTAATTAGTTTCATTTTATAATCTCCCATCTTCTTTAATTAGCACTGTATTTTCATCTATTTTAGTAAATCCCATTCAAACCCTCATGTTTCCTATATATTGTTATCTTTATATCTTTATATATTGAAATACATTTATAAATAAACCAATATTTCAATATAAAAAGTTTTATTTAACATTTATATTTTAACAAACACCCTATTAGAAGTGCTATGATTGCAATAACTAATCCAAAAAAGAATGATACTCTCAAATATATCACCCCTCAAACAATTAATGTTTTCATTTCTGATTGACTTCAAATTTTTTAATTATTACACCACTTAAAGAAACATCTAAACTCATTTTCCTATGCTATTTCATTATTTATTCAAGGTCAATCTCATAAATCTTTGCTGGTTCACCATCATCATATAAGCCCACTCCAAAATAATGAAAATTATATTTTTCATAATATCCATCTAATTCAGTGCAAAGATAAACTGCTTTAAAATGCTCTTTTTTTGCATCTTCTTTAACTTTGTCAATTAAAATAGAACCTAAAGCCTTTCCACGATAATCGCTTTCAATATAAAGGGAACATAACCATGGTGATAAATCAGTTCTACTGATAAAATCATGATCAATCAACCCTGCACAACCGACAATTTTATTATCATCTTCTAATAGATACCAATAAGGAGTAGATTCTTTAGTATTTATACAACCGAAAATACTATCTTCATATACCTGATAATTATATTCACTTCCCCACTTACTATGTATATATTGGGTGGCTATTTCTTTGTATGCTTCAGATTCTCTTATCGAAATAATTTTCATTTTATATCACTCCCCTATTCGTCTTATATAAATAATACTTATCTCACACAACTTACAATTAGGTTTTAAAAGAAGATTGCGAACCAACTATAGATTGCTTTATTTCACCTCGTAATTGAGTTCAACAAATTGATTGAATCTCCTCATACCCTTTAATTTTAATTCTAACTCAAAATCATTTTTATTAAATAAAGAAATTCCACTACCTATTAGTGTAGGTGCAATCGTAATGATAAATTCGTCAACTAACTTTTCTTTAATAAAAGAGTGTAAAAGATTCCCGCCACCAACAAGCCAAATGTTTCCTCCATCCAGGCTTTTTATTTTGTTTGTAAATTCAACTACATCTTGATTTATAAATTCTACATTTTCATTTTTATCATTTTCTGATTTAGAAAATACATAACACTTTTTATTCTTATACGGAAATTCACCTTTTTCTTTTTCAATAATCCAGTCATAAGTTCTTCTCCCAATTAGAATAGTATCAACTGTGCTGTAGAATTCAGAATACCCATTATCTCCTTCGCCTTCAGTTTTAAACAACCATTCCAAGGAGTCATTTTCTGTTGCTATATAGCCATCTAAACTTGTTGCAATATATAAAACTAATTTTCTTTTGTTAGACATATATAAACCTCCATATTTATGAAATTTAATTATATTTTAAAATACAATTAGTGAACAATAATCTACATTGATGTAGCATCCATAAACTTAAGATTGTTACCCTTTAAAGAATATATTGATTCAATCAATTCCCTGCAAAGTAAAAGTTCTTTGCTGTAAGTTAATTACTTAGAATAGATTATATTTCAAAAGTCATTCCATCATAAGCAAAAATAATATCATTATATTGGTTTTGTAGTTTTAAATAATCATCATAAGACTTGCCCCAATCTTCTTCTAAATGATTAATAATAACTTTTTTAATATTATATTTATCTCTTAAATTTTCAATTTCACTCATACTAAACAATTCAGCACTCATACTATTTCCTTCATTTAATATGTAACCATCTTTTAGCACTTCACCAACAATTGTATTTCCAATAACCATAATATCTGCATTCTTAAAAATATCATTACTAGGAAATGGCTTTACATCACAAGGTGCATAGAGAACTTTTCTTTCTCCCTGCTCAAATACAAATACTGTTGCTGAATCAGCTTTAACAAATGTTAATTTTATATTATCTAAATAAATATAATCTGCTACAACATTTCTTTTTATTAGATTTCTAATATTTTCATAATAATCCAAATATGATCCTCGTTTTGAGCATATAGAATTTATATCAGACATTACATGTTCCATAGCAAAAATGTTTATAGGGTTTGTACATTCCTTTCCTTCTGAAATTTCAAGCCAATTAAGACGCATATGCTCAAAAACTCTCATACCAAGTACGTGATCTGGGTCCATATGACTAAATAATACTGAATCAACTTGCTGAATATCCGCATAATTCAAGGCATGTACTATATCCTCTGGTGTATCTACTAATAGATTTAAATCTTCTAAAAATAAACTACACCCAAATCTAGAATAAGGTTTACCCTTTTCCCTTGCTTCTTTACATATTTTACATTTGCATAATGGTTTAGGTAATGCAACACATCCTCCGCTTCCTATTATCGTAAACTTCATAATTATCCCCCTTCTGGATTTATAACTTTAATTCATACTAGCATTCATTATTATATTTTTATATTCACTAAAATTAGGGAAATTATTTTTCTCAGCAACTTCAACCAGTTCGTTAATTGAGTAACTTATTCTCCTATTTATTAATTGAACATTACCATCAGTAAAATCCAATATTCCATAAGATGCTCTGTTATCTCCATCAAGTGAGTTTCCTATACTTCCTGTATTGAATATCTTTTTCCCTTGTACTTCACCTATAAAAGAACAATGAGAATGTCCACACAATATAATATCTTCATCAACGTCCTTAATTATTTCTTTAATATCTTCAACAGGTACAGTCCCATCAATTGCTTCAACAATAGACTTTGGAGTACCATGTACGCAAAGTATTTTAACATTATTATAAGTTAAAGTGTATTCTAATGGTAAGTTATTAATAAATGCTATATCCTCTAGCTGCATTTTTTCTCTTGCATACATATAATATGAATACAATTCTTTTTCTTTATTAGTTTCTGGTATCCATTTTTCATTAATTTCTTCAAACCACATTTCTGTATTTCCTTTAATCCATGCTAAAACATCAAATTTTCTTAAACTTTCAAGAACCTGCATAGGCATTGGCCCCTTCATTACAACATCTCCAAGAATTATTATCTTATCTATATTCTGCCTTTTTATATCCTCTATAACGCAATTTAGAGCAATTCCATTTCCATGTATATCTGACAAAACTGCTATCTTCATATTAACTCCTACTCCCATTGATTTAATTTTACTAGATACTTCTATGTCATTACCTTTATTAGCTTTAAATTTTAACACCAAATATCCATTTATCAAGATTAATAGTGAAATTTATGTTAACTTTTATTATTAATCTCTTCAATTATAGATTGTCCTATTGAATTATCACCATTAATATATCCTCCCCTAACTACATATTTCTAAAAGATGTAGTAAACAGTTTTCTACACTTTTCTGTATTCATCGATGTATCTAAAGGTATCCCATTAATTTCTGCATACTCTTCATCAATAATGTCTTCATTAATAAGCGCTTCATTCAATTTTAGCTTTCTTGCTATTTTTCTATTGAACGTATAATAACTTTCTTTAGTTTCTGGTCCTGCATGAATAATTCCCTTATAATTTTCTTCTATAACTTCACAAATTAAATCACTTAAATCCTCAACATGTACAAAGGTTTTATATATATTGCTCCATCTACAAATTGACTGATTTTGAGATAGCGAATTTATTAAATCCGTTATCCTTTTATCCCAATTTCCTTGAACATCTTGTCCATATAAGGGTCCAGTTCTTACAACTACATTCTTTTCATTCTTTCTTACAATATTTTCGCCATCTATTTTAGCATTAACATAACCCGCTATTGGATTATTTAAACTATAATGTTCAAGTATAAAATCTTCTGAATAATTCCCTTTTCCTTCTACAAACCCATCTGTAGATATATAAATTAACTTTGTATAATTCTCAATATTTTTTACAGCATTATGTAATCCTAGATCTGTAAGCTCTCTTTCATTGTTCATATTTAACAAGCACCATACAACTATATTAGGCTTAAATTCATTAAATACTGTTCTTACTTCACTTTCATTACTGATATTTAGTTGTTTAAATTTACTATTATTCTTTGATTTAAAACAAGTTCCCAAAACTTCGTGGTTATTTTGCAATATTAACTTTTCATATACTTTTCCCCCTAAAAATCCACTTGCACCTAAAATAAGTATATTCATATCTACCTCACAATTAATTATATTTAAAAACACTAATCATATAGTCCTCTTCCGGATAATCTCCGCAAAACTTAAATCCACCATTCAAATAAAAACTTCTTAATTTTTCATTTCCAGCCCAGCAGTCTAAATATAATGGTTTATTTACATTTTCAGAATATCTACAAGCATAATTTATAATTTCTTTCCCAATGTTTTTCCCTTGATATTCTGGAAATATTGCTATTCTGTATAAATAGAGGCTACTTGATTTAATAAAATTAACATCAAAATTGTCATCCATATCCTTTAATGAAAACGTGCCTACCATCTTATAGTCTTCCATAATAATATAGATATGTTTATTATTTATTTCATCCTCAATTTCATGAATGCTCCAAGGATATGTCCATTGATTTATATTTTTTTTATGTAAATCTAAAGTCACGCAATTTAATAATTCTACAATTAAACTTGCCTCATTTGTTTCAGCTATTTTAATATTGTAATTCATTTACTAATCCCCTACCTCGTATGTCACATAAATTTCAACCTTCTAATTTATTCTTTCGCTTTAGAATAAATTAATTCAAAGTTAAAAACATCCCTGCTCCATAGTTTGCATATTTTGTTGATGGTCTTTTTTGAAATCCAAACTTTTCATAGAAAGCTTCTTTATCAGAGGCACTCATAAGTTCAACAGAAACCTTCCAATCTTTTGGTGTTCTTTCTTTAATATAAGATAAAATATCATTAATAATAAGTTTACCAAAACCCTTACCTTGGTATTCTGGAATAACTACTACATCCTTTATAAAATATGACATGCTATTGTCACCAATCATCCTTGCCATTGCAATAACTTTATTACCCTCTATTATACAAACTGTGTATAGTGAATTTTTTAGAGCACTTTCCACTTGTTCTATTAGACGATGTCCCCATCCTACAGATTCTATCAGTATATTAAATTGTTCTGCTGTTAATATACCCCTCTTTATTTCAAACATATGTACACTCCTTTATAATTTGAGAATTTACTCCAAATATCCTTTTATTATCAATTATTTATATTATTATAACATTTTTCCATAAAAATATAACCCTGCTTTTTTACAGGGTTATATTTAAGCATATTATAAATTTATTTTTTCTCTAATATTTTGATATTACCATCGACAGCCTCCAACCTTGACACTCCAGTTTCTTAATTTCCTAACATTTCTCTCATTTTGATATCCATAAAATTCGCTTTCTAGCTTTCTTCTTCTTTTAATTATATCTTTAATAGTTTTTTCTGTTAGTTCTTTTGGAGTCATAGAATTTCACCATCCTTGTTATAATTTACAACTAAATTATCTCAAATTAATGATAAATCTATGTATCTTTCTTGTTAATTTAATGTTATATTTTTCAATTATTCTATTAAGCATATTAATCTTAAAATTTTTATCCGAAAACAAATTACAATATAAATAATCTATATTCCTTTTTATATTATTAACTAGACAAAGAAATATCTGAAAGTTCCACTTGCATAATCTCACTTATATTTCTTATATTACTGTTACAAAACATACTTTCTTTTCCTACCTTTCTTGAAGGCAATGAAACAGTAAACTTACTTCCCTCACCAAGTTTACTTACAACCTTTATAGTACCACCGTGCAATTCTACTAAAGATTTAACTAAACTCAGTCCGATACCTGTACCTTCTGCATTTCTTGATAGCGTTTTCTCCACTTGTTTAAATCTATCAAATATCTTCACTAAATCAGCCTCTTCAATTCCAATCCCTTTATCCTTAACTGATATTTCAACAAATTCATTGTTCTCCGTAATAGCTACAAATATTTCATCACCCTTATTGGAGAATTTTATAGCATTTGATATAAGGTTTAATACTATTCTCTCTATCTTTTCTGGATCACAAGCAATAATATTCTCTTCTGTAGATGTATCAAAAATAATGTTTATGCCTTTTATTTCAGTAAAATCAGTAACTGACATTACGATTTCTTCTACAACTTCTACTATATTTCTATTTGATAAGTTCAAATCAAAGAACCCTGCTTCTATTTTTGACAAATCAACTATGTTATTAATAATTTTAGACAATCTATAAGAATTTTGCTTTATTGATTCAATATATTTTACAATTGAAGTCTTCCTTTCATCTAATGAACCGTTATTACAATACATGTTAAGTAACTGAGCTGTTGCAAACACTACATTAAGCGGTGTTTTTAGCTCATGGGATATATTAGCAAGAAATTCTTCGTGTGATTCTAATAACTTCTCCATTATTATATTAGCTTTTACTTCTGAAGTAATATCTATTATTATAACTATTACTTCTTTTAGTTCACCGCCTACTTCAAATATTGGTTCAAAAATTATATTCCAATATACCTCATCCCCATTTATGAAGCTTTTCTGTTTATTTAAATACTTAGTTTTCTTTTCTTTTATTACTTCTATAATATTATGAAAATACACACTTGTTTCAAAGTCTGTCAATATTTCTGTAATTACATTTCCTTTTATTTTCACATCTGAGTTAATATCGTGTCTAAACAGCTTTATATTATCAATAGCTTTTTGGTTTATTTTCAAAACCCTTAAATCCTTAGCTGATATACCAATAACAGGAATTTCGAGACTATCTATAAGTCTATTTAGGAAATCATTTCTGCTTTTTAGAGCATCTTCTTGCTTGTAATAACTTGTCATATCTCTACAACAAAGCACTCCTAATGAGAAATCTCCTTTTTTATCATAAATAGGTGTTCCACTAACATCCAAATTTACAGTTTTCTCAGGAAATTGTATGGACAATTTCATATTTTCAAATTTTTCACCCTTCATAATTCTACGAGCTGGTATATTTTGATTCTCAATTCTTTCTCCATCAATTCCATAATATTCACATTTCCCATCACTATCACCTACTTTGTTTAAGCATACATAATTTTCAGTAAACATTTGCCTTGCAGTTTTATTAATTAATTTGTATTTGCTTTTGCTATCAATTACTGCCACTCCCTCAGATAAGTTTTCAATTATACTAATTAATTGTAAATTTTTCTCTTCTAGTTGGTTTATTTGCGCCTCAACTATCTTTTTTTGTCTTTCTATATTTTGATTATTTAAAACCCTTTTAGTAACATCAATACTTGTTAAAAATATATATTTCATACTTCCACTTTCAAATATAGGTGTTACAGTAAAATCCCAATAAGTTGTCCCATTATCATCATCAAATCTGACTTCGTTTGCATATCCCATTTTTTTTATTTTTAGAACTGTATTCAAAACAGCTTCAAGTTCACTTCCTGAATATTGATGTATAATTTCACTAATATGCTTACCTATATTGCCGCTAAATTCATAAAAACATTGACTATCATAGCTTATATCTATCTTATTTGATTTAATCAATATTAAACCTGGCGCACTGTAAACCAATACATTAGAGTCTATGCTGATTAATTTATCGTTAATTTTTACATTTGTTTTTTCATATGATTCATTCATTTTAACATTAGAAAAACATTCCATAATATTTCTCCCCCCACTTTTATTATACCCCATAATATTCAATATCTACATATTATCATATTTTATTCCATACTTGTACTGATTCCGTTATTCATATTGTTACATTTTTTTATTTTTTTTGAATATTTTATTAAATATATTGTTTTTATCATTTAATAACCCTTATAATTCCTTCTCATTTTTTCTTTTTCAACTCTTTTCGTTCTATATTATTGTACAAAAATGCGCTATTCTTGTACCTTAACTCTTTTTAGGCACAATCAAAAATTGAACTTTAATTTGTTTTTTCTAAATTAATATTCTATCTAATTTATCGCAATAAAAAGTGAGCCATTTTTTTCCCCCAGCTCTGTTTTTTCTTTGAAATTTTCATGAATTTACTATTTCTCCCCCATTTATATGGATGACTTGCCCAGTAATATATGAAGCACATTCTGAAGCCAAAAACACATAAGCACCAGCACATTCAACTGGTTGACCTGCTCTTCCCATAGGTGTATCCGAACCAAATTCTGAAACCTTTTTTTCATCAAAACTTGATGGTATGAGTGGAGTCCAAATTGGACCAGGTGCAACAGCATTTACCCTTATTCCAGTTTTACCTTTTGATAGGGCAGTTGATAAGGATCTTGTAAATGAAACTATAGCTCCTTTAGTCATTGAGTAATCAATTAATGTTTCATTCCCCTTATATGCAGTAATTGAAGCTGTATTTATAATGCACCCACCTGCTTTTAAATGTTCCATTGCTGCTCTTGTCATATAAAAAGCACCATATACATTAACTTTAAATGTTTTATCAAATTGTTCATTTTTTAATTGTTTGATATCAGTACAAACATACTGAACAGCAGCATTATTAACTAATACATCTATTTTCCCATATTCCTTAATAGTTTGTTCTAAAACACTATTACAGAAATTAAAGTCACTAATATCGCCAGTT
>Ga0302173_10001024_pt1 | contig 14341 bp, 14 predicted proteins | sample I_Fen_N3_1_FD_198785 | JGI IMG/M metagenome (GOLD analysis project Ga0302173, IMG submission 198785) | Peat permafrost microbial communities from Stordalen Mire near Abisko, Sweden - I_Fen_N3_1 | ecosystem: Environmental > Terrestrial > Soil > Wetlands > Permafrost | place: Sweden: Abisko... | reverse complement strand
CGTAAACACTTTCGCTCCTGAAAAATGAAATACCGACTTGACTGAATGAAAATAGTTTATTTTGGAAGTAAACATATTATGAAGCAGATTGAGTTCAAAATTCGAATATTCAAATTATAATGGGTTCTCTTTATTGGGGCTTACTCGCCGTAGAAAATAAAAACATACCGCTGGAAATGCGGTGGGAAATGGCTTGGGTAGTGACTGACTGTATGAATGGAGCTTGCGGAATGGAAAGGCAGGAAACTACCGAAGCTGTGCGGTGCTGAGGTGTATGCATTAAATGAAAGCGGAATGAAATGTAAGGGTGCGAAGTGAGGTACGAACGTAGTTCCTGGAATGTAATGGGCTTGAATGCGATGTATATACCGCAAGCACATGGATAAATCAACACGGACTGTTTCTGTTTTCTGCTGCAACTATAGGGCGGTGGGGAATGCGGAGATGCACGAAGTGCTAAACAGCGAACAAGCTGCTTAAAGGAGCTTGACATCTGTCCCCATATTTTGAAAACCTTTTATGATTTTCATTGCTACCCGAAATATACCTTAAATGAAAATTATAAGTGGTTTTCGGGGCTTTATTCTCGGATTGGCGTAGCTTGACAACGCACCGATTAGGTGTTATTACTTTCCTCTCAGCCTTCAGGCAATTAATTGGGGTGGACTCGTCGCAGTGGAAAAAATATACAATTGGAAATGCGTTGGAAAAGGGCATGTGTGGTGACTGAATGCAACGCAACAATGGGTTGGGGAATGGAATGAAGCTTTACTGGCTGTTTGTGGGAGGAGTATTTGTGTGAGGATTACAGCCGTTAAGCGAAATGGAATGACTGCGTTGATTTGTGGAGTGGAATGAAGAAGCCACTTATGCCGTGTGGTGCTGAGGTGGGTGAAATGAACTGAATGCAATGTAGTGAAGGGTGGACGGCAGTGAGGAAGGAACGCTGTCCCCCGAAACGAAATGAGTGAAGAGAATGAACCGACCGCAAGCACATGGAAATAAAACTCGTTCTATTTTTTGATACTGCAACAACTAATGGGTGGTGGAGTCTTTGAGGTTTCAGGTTGGCGGTACGCCTAAACTACTCACCGATTAGGTGTTTATACTTTCCGCTCTCCCTTTAGGGGCTTATTCTTCGGGCAGCGTAGCGGGGCAAAGCGTTGATTTTGTGCGGCTATTATACATAATTTGGTTATGGGCTTCCCTATTCATTTGCCTTTTGGCAAGGGAAAGACCATAACTACATGTTATGTATAATAGCTTTGAGTTGTTTTTTTCTGGCGCAAGTGCAGCACGGTGGTGGCGGTTGGAGTGCAAACGTCTTTTTTGCCTTTTGCAAAAAGTGTGACAGAAAAAAACAACAGCAGGGTTGATTGTGCGGAAGCCGACAAAAAGACCGTGCAAGCCCAGAGGTACGAGGGGCGGGGATTTTTGGCGGCTGGGGATTGCCCTGCGTAGCTGCCCGTAATAAACTTACAGGCGAAGCCTGACCTTTAATGTTAGTAAGCAGAACGACTTTCTTTGTATTTTACTAATACATGGATAAAAAAACTGCGATAAAAACTTACCGCAGTTACTATATTGAAATTGCTTTTTATAATATCAATATTCTTATACATCAATTATTGCAGTTTCAATAAATTTGAAATTCAATTTTGTTATGGGCTGAAAATCATGTTCAATAGGCTCGGGCAAGTATTTTTTTACTGTATCAAATGCATCCGCTATATTTTCTGGCGTTGCAATAGTACTTGACTTATTAGAGAATATGCATAATTTTCTATCAAATTTATTTATAAATGATTGTATTACGGGTACATTGCTAAAATGAAATAGTGCGTTGTGTAATTGTTTTCTTGCATCACTAAATTTGTTTTTTGATTCTTTGCTCTGAGAAAGCTCATTTAAAAGAAAAAATGAATTAGTTCCCAAATCATACGCAATAAAATCACACTTTTTCAATTCTTTTGTGTTATTTGCCGGCAACTTATTTAGAAAATCCTCATAGTCTATAAACGCAATTATCTTATTTTCGATATTATTATAGGTTGCACTACCCTGGCCTATTGGTTGTTTAATCATAGGTTGCTTATCTACAATATCAAAATATGTATCATCAATAACATCTGATTTGAGATTTTTCAAACCTATTGCAGTACAAGTTGGCTCATGTGGTCTATATACAGTATTAATATAATCAGTATACTGAACATTTAGAAGCTCATCCATTCTCTAATGTATTATACCGTTCATAGATATTTGAAATTGGATCAGATAGTGGACGTGTATCAATTATGAATTTATTTTCCCTTTTTAAATTATTTAGATAACCATCAACAATTTCAAATACATCAACACTCTCGAATAACAAAGAAGCTCCTTCTTCTGATTGCCCTTTTCTACCTGCCATTATCAACAAATTCAAATGATTGATAATGTAAGGACTATGAGTAGCCATCATAACAGTCATATTATAATCATTATGTTTTTCAATAAAGCAACGATTTACAATAAAATTAATCAAACTGCGCTGACTTTCGGGATACAAACTTAATTCAGGTTCTTCAATGTGAATATGAACATTTTTGTGTTTAATATCGCCAATATTTAGCATTGCATTGAAATCTTTCAGGCTGTCAGTGCGAGATAGATAGTCAAAAACTATTTTATTGAATCGACTATTAAAATCAAAATCTTTAGAAAAATACTCAACAATAACGGATAATGGGATTAGAGTTTGTGTGCCCGAAGAAGCATTGTGCAAATTTATAGCATATTTTTTATCACTAGATATATTCTCAATTTCATATTTTGAAATGCCATTTACCTTTTTTGCCACAAATTTAACTCCCAAATAATCAATATCTAATTGAGTTATTTTGCTGAGCGCTAGCAGCATATCATCCAATGTTTCTTTTAAATAAAATGAAGATTGAAGAATCAGTTTTTTTGCAAGAATATCAGGTATAACATTCCTATTATCAGAAATAAAACACATCTTTTCCAGGCTCAATTCGGCTTCAGGAACGATTGGTGAAGTTGCAAGTTTGTTTTTGTAATGAATTGTAGTTTCTCCCTTTTTGTAGATAATTTCCGTTTCGACTTTCAAGTATTCAATCAACCCATTATCGTTAAGCAACGTTTTAAAATCAAATGAAAAAGGAGATTTTGATATATTGGCGTATTTAAGATATGATCGAATATTCACCCATTTATAAATCCAACGAAATAGCACGACTACTTTCATAATTGTGCTTTTACCACTACCTGATTCTCCAATAAAAACAGTAAATGGGCTTATATTTTTAATTTCTATGTCCTTAATTGGACCAAAATTTCGTATGATAATAGACTCTTGCATAATGAACTAATTTAAACAAAGGTATATCTTTATTTGGAATAAAAAAAATGGATTTTTTTATTGTGAACGGAGAGTGGCATAGGCAGATTAAAGTTTATTTAACCTATCAAAATTCAAATATCTGTCATTGAACCAATTCAACCACCCTAAATATTCAACCGGGCAATAAGATATTAAAGCACTTACAAAATCTTCTAATTTATAATCAGTCAGTTTATAACTAACTTCATTTTTTAAGTATTGTTTTAATGATCTTATTTCTCCAACTGTACTTGGGTGGTTTTTGGGTGCAAGTATAATGGAATATGAATCCTTAAGTCCATGCACTTGTCTGTACTTTTCTGTAAGTATGAAATTCCGATAAATCTGGCTAATTGGAATTTCTCTTTCAGTTAACTTGTCAATAGCTTCAGGAGTAAATAAAATCAAATTCCTTAGAATATCTATCTGTTTATCAAATACTTTGTCAGAAGAGGTATTCGTTCCTAAACTGTCTGTATATTTGGTTTCAATTGCGATTATATGTTCTCCGCCATCTTTATCCCAAAAACTGATAAAAGCATCCATTGCCGATTTATCGTTTGTATAATTCTCGACTGGAGTAGGTATAAATTCCAGCCCTACTTCTTTTACCTTGTATATTGGAAAATATGGGAAAGCATTTTGTATCATTTTATCAAGTACGACAGGTTTTTGTACTTGCAGCATCATTAATGGGTGAAACAAATTGAACGCCATAGGCATACTTGACAACAAATTATTGTTGAGCCTGTAATCGTCAATAGTCTCAACTTTCTTTTTCTCTTTCACACGTCTTTTGGCATATTCAAAGGTTTGAGGATAAAAGAAATTGTTTCCATTGTTTTCGCCTTCAAAGATCATATTGCCAGAGTAAGTTGGAAGTCCTGTTTTCTTGTCAATGGAGCTTTTGTTGGGACCAATGCCAATTTGGAATTCATTTTCTACACGCCAAATTGACTGCAACAAACGAGCTTTTGCCGTAAATGAATTATCGGAAGAACTTTGTTTTCCGTAAATTGATTCAATTTCTTTGTTTGATATCATAGCCATAACTCTTTATATTTTCGGAAATACAGACCTGTGAATATGTGCTTGTTTTCTGTTTTGTATTGTCATGATTTACAAAGCCGTGCGAGCTGGAGATTAGTACTTTACTTTTTTTAAATGGCATAATGTTTTATGAATTCCTTCTTGTAAAGATATGAATTCGATATTCCCTAAAATAGATTTCCGTTTTTGATTATCTCCAATAAATTTTTCTACATCATAATTTCGTTTGTCGTTCAGTCTTATATTTAATTTACACCCAATCTCATTTTCAATTATTTTAATTAAATCTGTGATTTTATTCTCGAAGCCGGGAAGAATTAGTAAATCTTCTTTGAACTGTTTTTCCGAACATAACAAATCTATACATTTTGAAATTGAAGAAACAGTATCTGAAATATATGTAAAGTCAATAATTTGACCACCACCTTCAACTACAAGTTCTTTATTAGCTAAAGCATTTTGAATAAATTTAGGAATTACTCGATCAGGAATATCATATATATTTCCATATACATTCGAAAATCGAAGAATAAAATAATTATTGATATTCTTTACTACTAACCGCTCTCCTTCTAATTTATAAAATCCATATATGTTCAAAGGTGTTTTCTCTGCCGATTCTTTGACTGGCATTACTTTTTGTTCGCCATAGACCTCTCTACTACTGCTAAAAATGACCCATGTTTTACTATTTAAAGCTGCACTTTGAATTATAAATTTCGTACCAAAATAGTTTGTGTTTATGCAATTTTGTTTATCATCTTCTGCATCTTTTACACGGCTTACAGCTGCCAAATGTACAATTCCATCAAAGGTGTATTTTTGGAAATACTCACGAACTTGTTCATAACTCCTTATGTCCAATTTTTGGTATTGTATAGAATTCTTCAAATATTCTGCATCTTCTGGAAATTCTTTGATGTCAATAGCAAATATTTCAAAATCATTTTTAGTTTCAATCAAATGATCTATTAAACTTCGTCCGATAAAACCCAAAGCCCCTGTTATCAATATCTTACTCATATCTATGATTTTATCTTATTATTTTCAATAATTTTTCGCGCCAACCATTTGTTAAGTATTAAAACAGAGGTCATTTTATAATTATCTATTCAAATTCTGTAGATTGTTTTAAGGTTTGCTAAAAAAAATATTCTGGGACTAGAATACCTCTTTTCTCATGATACAAGCAAAACAATAATTACCTTCAATGAAATTAGTTATTTTATAATTGAAAAGAATAGAAAAGTTTTCGATATCTGAATATTCAAAAAACCTTTTTGGTAATTGGATATAACTATCTTCTGAAATCTTTCTTTTAATATTACTCAATTCTTTTGACGCATATCTTAATTTGTGTTTCTCACACCATAATGTATCAATAATCAAAACAGTTGTGATTGAATTAATCTTTGTAAATACTTTTGCTATTGAAGAATCAGAGTAGTGAGATAAGAAGAAAGAAAAAATCACACAATCAATATTTAACGGAATTGCGTTTTCCAAAACAAACTCATTGTTGAAAATATTTTGATTAATTGTAATGAGTTTTTTGTTTTTAGCCACTAACGATAATGCTCTACTATTCACGTCAACAGCATAATATTTGTTTATTTTATTTTCAAATAATGGAAACCATTGACAACTACCAGAGCCAATATCAACTAAGTTGCCGCTGATTTGTGAATCGGAAATAAACTTAGAAATTGCAATTTGATCTTCAGTGTATTCTTTTGTTTTTTGTACTTTGCTTTTTTGATAGTTATTATATTCAATGGAATAATAGTCTTGGACTCTTTTATCTAACATATTCTCAATTTCATTTGTGCTTTTAAATGGATTTAAGATAAATAAAACCTCTTCAGCTATTTCACAAACTATTTCGTTTAGATTTTCAAAATTACTATTCTCCTTTGTAATTATTGTAGTGTTATTTCTTTTACCCCATAAAGCTTCAATACTACCTGCTTTAATTCTATCTTCAGTCCTATCAACTAGTTCAATTACTTTATCAATAGGTTTTGGAAATGGAATATCCCAAATCCGTTTTTCCAATCTTGACAAACAAATATTTTTAGAAGTAATTATTTTTACACAAAGTAGTTTTTCATCATTCTGGCAAAGGATGGAATGAAGTTCCTCTGATACTGTCCCAATCCCTAAACATTCAATAATTTGATTTTCAGATTTTTTTATGGCTTCATAAAAAAAATTCTGTGCTATCAATTCATTTTCTTTAGTGCCATCACCATATCTCCGCCTGTAATCATCTATAGCATTTACTTCCCACGGAAAAACTTCTTTTAATTTATTAATAATAGTTGTTTTTCCAGAACCAATATTGCCAAAAATAAGGACTTTCATTTACAGATTTTATTATTTTATATTAAAGAGTTTTTTCAAAGCTAACCGGTAGATTTCCACCTCTCTATCATAATCATTAAAAGCGGTTGAAGAATTTATCGGGTAATGAATAATTACAGAAGGACTCATTTCTAAAATTTCAAATCCAAATTTTTCTGAATGGATAATATCCACACTAACAAATCTTGCAGTAATTGCTTTAGCTGCATCAACAGCAATTTTCTCAATTTCTGAATTATGCACTTCTTCATATTTCGTTCCTAAAAACCTATTATGTTTTAATTGAAGGAATATTTTTTCATTTCTTAAAGGAATTATATTCAAATTTTTTATTAAAGAGGGATCAAATGGTTTTTCCAGTTTTGTTTCCTCTTTACTTTTGTTGTCTTTTAGAAATTCTGATAACAAATCAATTATAGATCTTTTTCCGTCGCCAATTAAAAAAGGGATTTGTTTTTCGTAACTCAACAAACAAGTTCCATCCAAAACTATGTTTCTGAATTCACGAATGTTTTCTCTAAATGGAGATAGGCAAAGTGTGCTTTCTGTTGAATAGACCTTAGTTAAGACATTTTCCAGTTCTACCTCATTTTTAATTATATAAACGCCCTCTCCTTTTGTTGAATTATTCTTTTTTACTAGAAAGGGGAAACCATTATCTAATATGAATTGCTGAATAATTTCTGAATTACCCTTCTCGTTCTTTCTTCGTTCCTGAACAGATGGACTAAAAAGAAGCTTATGTGGAACATTGGGGATATTGTTTTCGGTTAATATATCGCTACATAGATTTTTATTTCCTGTAATTTTGTAGCAAGCAGAATCATTTAATGGAAATGTATTTCCGATGATAAATTTAACCGATCTGTTTTTCGTTAATTGCATTGCCCAATTATCGGACAAATGCTTAACTTTAACACCAAGAGGAATCGAAGCTTCTTCTATGAGCTTTATGTATTTAGGTCTATGCATTTATAATATAGAATTTCAGTTTGTTTTTTTCATGTACTAACTGACGAAATATCCATTCTTGAAGATATTCTTCGTTACTTACAAGTAAATAGTCTGTAAGTTTTTCTAAAATTTCTATCAGCATAATTGTTTTTAGTGCGATATCATTTGGGTTATAAGTTGCAGTAGTTTTGGAAAGTTGTAGATTAATATCATTAGGAATAACATCTTCAAAATCCCTGTCAACTCTCCCGAGAAAATAATTATGTTTCACAACTTGAAGACGGATGATTTGCATAATGTATCTTCTTAAAATATTTAATTGCTCTAAAGCATTCCAAATATGACCTCTTGAGAGATTTTTATCAATCTTTTTCAAAGTAATTACTGCAAGCGAAAACGGATTTGATTTGAGAAATGGTTGGTATGTGAAGTCAGGTTTACTCATTTGAAAATTTCTAGATTTTTCAATTATTCCTTCTTTATCAAATAGAATAATACCATTAGGTTCCCAAAAAAAAGTTTTGACACTTTTTAAATCAATCAAACAAATATCAATTGAGAAGTCTATCTCGTCAATAAAATATATTGTGTAAAGTTTACCAGTCCAAGGAAATGAACCTTGATGAATTATTACATCAATGGATGGAATATTCAAATTGATTTTTAAGTCATTCTCAAATTGTTGAACTTGATTTATCAAGCAGAAGAGATCAACATCTGATTTCTCAATATCCTTTTTGTAAGAGATAGAACCTCCCAATAGCACACCAGAGACTAAGTTGTTGTTTTTAAGTAAATCTATTATTTTATTACACTTCTCATTTTTATTTATTGATAATAAATCGAAGTGTTTTAACGAATTCATTTTCCTGCCTTTTTGCATTAGCATAAGTGTTTGTGAAATTCTTTCGATGCATTTTCAAAACTAAATTTATTAAGAGCATATTTTGCACCATTTTCGCCCATATTAGCAGTAATGCTATTTTTATGGGCTAAACTTAATACAGCATTGACAGCGTAGTCAATATCAAAAAAAATATTTTTCGAAGCGTCGTTTTGAATGGCAACATTTAAGTCATCAAAACTAAGTTTGGTAGTCGGAAAACAGAAACCAGCGTTTGCTAAAAGAATATGCTCTTTAATCCCTACTACATCAGAAGTAACTACTGGTATTCCACATGCCATCGCTTCCATCAATGACAAATTAAAAGAGTCATGTAAACTGGTATTTAATTCCACATCAGATATTTGAAGTAAATATTGAACTGATGATTCAATCCCAGTCCACAGAATTATCAAGTTTTTCCATTGTGATTTGTATTTGAAATAACTGTTTTCGCTCAAACTTGTAAGGGAAATGTTGAGAAGTTTTATTTCGTTTTGAGGGATTGGGCCTGCCATTATTAAAATACATTTTCGAGAGGTTAACTGCGAAACTTTCATTGATATATCTAAAATAGTTTCAGGGCTTTTTATTTTCCTCATACTACTGTGATGGTGAATAATAAAGTCTTCTTCATCAAATCCTAATTGTATTTTCCTTTCTATTATTTCAGCTTTACTAATTGGGTAAAACCTCTCCTTTTCTATGACAGGAGGCAAAACATGAATCTCTTTCTCTATGTTATAATAGTCTTTTATTTCGTTGACAAAACAATTAGAATAAGTAAGAATTGTATCTACAAGAGGGTTATCTAAAAGCCATTTTACTCTTGATTTTATTTGTGGTCCAATTTGCCATAGGTCAGAACCAACTGGGTGAATTATAAGTTTTGGATTCACTCCAGTCAAATTAACGATTTGACTTTTCACATCATGTAGAATATTACAATATGGAAAAAGATTTGCACCAAACAATATATAGTCTTTTTTATCTCTCAAATCTTCTATTATTTGATTTGCTGCACTATAATTTTTGATAATGGTTGTATCTATTACTTCTGAATTAATGTTTTGAGAATCTATAGTGTGATTTACAATATTGCTTTCAGTATATGAAAAAAACTGTGGAGTTTCAAAGAAATACGCATCTACAGTACAACCATTATTTGATAAATAATTTAAAAGACGACTAGTGTTTTTACTCCCACCTGCAAAACTATGGTGATATGTAGAGATAATTTTATGCTTCATTTTCTTGGTAATAATTTAATCCAGTTGCTTATTATTTTTTCATATTCATATTTTTTATGTTTCTCGTTGTTATAAATCATTTCAATTCTATGAATAAGCGAATCTTCAAAATCAGTTGGTGAAATCTCTTGATTGAGGGTCATCAAATATCTTTCAAGTTCCATTTTTTTATCTAATAATATTAGTGCTGTAATGCAATAAATCTTTACAGATGGTTGAAGTGGTTTCTTTTTTTGAAATTCAAAAATTCTTTTTCTGAATTGATCTGACTCTACTAAAAAACTTTCTTTAGTGAGAAGTTTAAGAACAATACATTTATAGCATTGCGTCCACCATGTATCTTTTATGCTTGTTGCTAGATTGAACGATGAAAGTGCTTGTGTAAGGTTTGCAAGATTATTTGTAGCTCTATGAGCCCACCACATTTCTAAATGCCATCTTCCTAAAAGGTAATGATATTCCGAACTGTTTTTTTGTGATGCAGGTACATGGTTCAAATGTTCTCTTATTTTTCGTATTGTAGTCCCAAACTTTGTTACGTTTGATCGAAACTCATACCCCTCCCTCAAAGTGCATTCAAATAATGTAAACATGCAAAACGCTTTTTGTTCATCTGTGAGTTCGGCATCATCAAGTCCATTTATTATTTCTGTTATTCTTGACCAATTTTTATCTCTCATGTTGAATCTCAAAGCATGTTTCAAGACTTTAGGATGAGAACCATGTTCTTCAAAATAATTTTCTGCTTTTTTCAATCCTTCCCGAAACTCATCATTTTCATAAAGTGCTTGAAGTTCTTCGCCAATGGAATCAAAATCTATATCTTTCTTGTTAGATTCTGTTGATGATTTTGCTTTTTGCAAGACTTTTTTTGTTCTTGGTAGTAGCTCTTTCCATTCAATAATATTTCCGTTTATTTCGATATCCCCATTTTGCCAAAGTGCTGTCAACGTTATAGTTGGAACATTACTGTATGAAACTAATACTCGACATAAGTTTCCATAACCCAATGCTCTGTCTGCAAATTTTCTTTCTTCCCATTTTTTCTCCTTGACCCTAAGCAATAGTTCACCAACAGTTTTCAGAGTTAAATATAATTCCGTTAAATCGGCGTAGTTTTTACCATGAAAAATTGACTTGTATTTCAATTTACCTATTGCTCCTTCTACAATTTTTTCTTGTTCAGCCTTATCTCCGAAAGCACTGTCGTTATTATTAGTATTGAAATGACTGTGAATAGTAATATTTAATCCTAACTCTTTTTTTAATCGTTGCTCAACTTTTTTTGTCCCTTCTTCAAATGCCTGATAATAAAACAAATGAATCTCTGCCTTTTTAAATCTTCTTATCTGTTCTGCATTAAGATTTGTTCTTGAATCTGCTTCATCATTTATTTCTCCAACCGGAAGATGCTTGTTAAGCAATGCATAAAAAATAGAAACTAATTGCCCACCGCTATTAAGAAAATCGTCAAAAAGTAGTATTTTATTTTCGTTTGTGTTGGGTAAATTATTTAAAAGCGCAGAAAGAGATAGGTTGAAATTTTTATGCCGATGAAATTTTGAAGTGATTTTAAATGAACTTTCATTGGGTTCACCTAAGCAAGTTATGTATGAGGAATTTTCTTTGATTAATTCTTCGGCATCAGTTATTATTTTATCTGCCATGTCATTGAATTCAATGAAATCAATTTTTTCAAGAAGATACAAAGGCAGTTCAAAATTAGTAAAGCCAATTTTGTCAAAGTTCTCAAGCCAGGTTTTTACTCTTGATTTTGCCTGACGAATTCCAATTGTCTTTGCTTCAATTTCAAAATTTTTCAAATCCTCTCCAACGGAATGAATTCTTGATTTATTATTATTGATAAAATTATCAAATTGCTCAGACATATTTAGTGGATAAGTAATTATTAAAAGGAAATAATGAATAATACCATAGAAATGATAAGTGTTAGATAAAAAATAATTAATGTTTTTGAAAAAAACGTTCTAAACCAAGTATTTCTACCTTTTACAAATTCAGCTGTATTTAAAGAAAAATCAATTTCAGAATCAGTAATTTTTCTAACTTTTTCATAAAGCATTCTGTATAATCTTTCTTTTGAAAGATAAAATCCATCAAGTACCCAAAATATTATTATTGGCACAAATGAAATGAAAATAATATTTGTATTCTTTTCTTTTATCCCAAGTGCAATAATTGCAGTTACCATAGTAACTCCCCATCTTTTAAGCAAAAATGAATGACTTGACATTCTCTCAATTAACCCCTGTATATAATCAAGATGTTTTAATTTATTTTCCATTGAATTTATTTTTTTAAAGTTTTAAAATTTAATTTTTCAAAGAGTTCAGTCAACTCACTATAATTTGTTACAATGTAATCAGGATTATTATCTTTTAATTTATCAATTGGATCATACCCCCACGTAGTAGCGATCACTGGGATATTTAAATCTTTACAAATTGTAATGTCTCTAAAGGTATCTGTCACATAGATAAATTCAAAATTCAATTTAAATCTTTGTAAAATTTCTCTTTTACGACCTAACTCATAACCGTAAACTCCATCAAAATATTTCTGAGAATCTCCTAAAACAGTTTTTATAACATCTGAATAAGAAGATGACACTATTATTGGTTTTTGATCTAAGTCTGAATAAATTTTCAAAACTTCTTCAAATAACTTTATTTCATTCAAGTTGTGACGATACATAATTCTATAAAGTTCCCTTAAAGAATTTGATTCGATCTCTGTTATATTTTTGAGTTCTGATTTCTTGCCGAGTAATCTATAATAGTCTGAAAATGTTTCAACTCGTTCTTCTGAATCAAAAAGTGAAACTATTTTTTGAGTGATTAACAAGGCTATATCTATAGAATCGCCTATTACGCCATCAAAATCTGAAACAATTATTTTGGGTTTCATAACTATTTTATTTTTTGAAATAAATAATTTGGATTTTTCATAACAATACTGTAATTTTCATTCTTTTTTAATTCATTGATTACTCGTTTTACCTCCTAATCAGAAAAATCGGCAGAATCATCAAATAGAATGAACCCGCCATTTTCTAAATACTTATCGCAATTAAGAAAATCTCTTTTTACATATTCATAAGAGTGATTTCCATCAATATAGGCAAAACTAATTTTGCCACCCAAGATGAATTCTCTTTTGAATATATCACACTCTATATTATCATTAGCCCATTGATTGAAAAAATCATCTGATGTTTTTTCAAAAATTAAAGGTAAATCTCCCTTGCTGAATAGAGAAATATTTTTCACGAGGCTTTCTCTCACATAAGTTCGATAATCTTGATAGGTAATATCAGATTTTCCAACTGTACCATTTTTTTCTGATAAGTTGTACTTGTCCATGGAGATAATTATATTTTGTTTTGAGTGTATTTTTTTGAAATATGAAATTACATTTGTAGAAAGACCACAGAAAGTTCCTATCTCAATTATTGGATTATCTGATGGTAGATTTTTAATAGCATAATCAAAACATAAAATATTACCATGGTGTAGCATCCCAGCACTAACTCTCCTTAATATTTCTAAGTAGTCATCTTTATAATGAATTGGTTTTTTTGTTTTACAAAACATCCCTTTTGTCATTTTATTTAATAGTAAAACTGTACTTTTTTAGAAAATTTTATTTTCTCTTAAAAGAAAAAGCGCCGATTATCAAAGAAATGAAACCTCAAAGATATATAAATAAAGTATAGAATTAAAAATTGCTAACTCAAACTATTATAAAATTGAACTATAATAAAAATTATATAGAAAATTGGGGAAGTTGGGGAAACTGGATATTTTGAGTATCTGTAGTTTCTCCTTTTTCCTCTAAATCCCCAGAATCCTCACTTTTGAGGAGTGGGGAATAATGAGGAAAATTTCAAATCAATAAAATGTATTGATTTCTTTAATCAATTCTTCTTCGGATTTTGAATTTGATAAATAATCTTGATAAATTGCTCTTTGATTTGTCGTTAGGTATTCTAACCATTTATCCAATGAATAAATATATGTATCGTCTAAGTCACTTAAACTGGAATATTTCCCAACGTAAACATTACCAGCATGCCAGGTTTCATGTCTTAATGGATAGAACATACCTTCTTTGTGTCGTTGCACGATTTGTGCATATCCATTTTCGTCTATTACTAATGTATTATCAACTCTATCATCAGCATTTCTCATTAGATCTTTTATTTCTTCTTTGCTAAATAAATGTGTCGGTTTACCTATTCTACGTATATATACACTAAAACTTACACCAGTATAATCTTCTTCATTTGCACCACATAATTGATTCAATTTTTTCTCAAGATCAATGAATAGAATTATGGCTAATTCTCTATCATAAACCAGTAGAATCCTCTCATCGTTTTCTGGCAATGAGCGTATGTAGCCATCTCGGCATAAATACAATTTTTCAGGACTT
>Ga0302173_10001021_pt1 | contig 14357 bp, 10 predicted proteins | sample I_Fen_N3_1_FD_198785 | JGI IMG/M metagenome (GOLD analysis project Ga0302173, IMG submission 198785) | Peat permafrost microbial communities from Stordalen Mire near Abisko, Sweden - I_Fen_N3_1 | ecosystem: Environmental > Terrestrial > Soil > Wetlands > Permafrost | place: Sweden: Abisko... | reverse complement strand
AAAAGTAGTCCCTTTATTGAGTTAAACAAGCTTTTTATGGAGTTATTTTCAATCTTTTTTATAAGTCGCTGGTTTGACGTTTTTTACATTCGAAAGTTTTTTTGCTATTTTCTGATTTTCTTGCATTTTGCATGTTTTTGGCAGTTTTGCCATGAAGGCGCGAAGACACGAAGTTGCTTTTTTAATCCGCTTTTGCGTGGTTTTCCTGATCAAGCAAAGGTGCAAAGACGCTAAGACAGCTATTTTGATGCGTATTTTTCTGTTTTAAGACTGATCTTCTTCTAAAAACTACTGCCCTAGCCCCGATAGAAGTGGAAATCCTTTTGCTTTTTTCTTTAAAAAGCAAAAGATTGGAACAGATAGCGGGAAATAGCTCCTTAATAAATAACTCTTATTATATAGATATCAAAAACAAACCCGACAGCTTTTAAAAAACTGTCGGGTTTAAGGGGTCTGAAATCATACCCTATATAATAGGACACAAGAAAGCGTCCTTGATATTTAATTAGTTCATACTATCTATTACTTCTTTTGTAATATGAATACTTTTTAGTTTAGCCTGGTGGTCGAAAATTGGACTTGTTGCCATTAGCTCATCTACGCGTGCATAATCGATGAACTTTTTAAGATCTGTTGCTAGCTGCTCTTTATTTCCTGTAAAGGTACATGCAGTCATTTGATTAACATGAAAACGCTCTTCTTCGCTCATGATATCATCTAATGAATCTACGGGCGGTTGCAAACCTTTGCGGTCGTTTCGAATTAAGTTTAGAAACATTTGATACAAACTTGTCGATAATCTCTCCGCTTCTTCATTTGTATCGGCTGCGATGATATTTACACAGGCCATTGTTTTAGGTTTGTCTAAAACTTCTGAAGGTTGAAAGTTTTCACGATAAAACTCAAAAGCCTGAATCATTTGGCGTGGTGCAAAATGTCCGGCAAAGGCATATGGCAATCCGTAAGCAGCGGCAAGCGCAGCACTTTCTGTGCTTGAACCCAGAATCCAGATAGGAACGTTTGTTCCTTCAGCTGGAAAAGCTCTCACTTTTGCAATTGCATTTTCGGCAGAAAAGTAATCCTGAAGTTTGGTTACGTTTTGAGGAAACCGTTGTGCTTGTTCAAAAAAATCTTTTCTGATGGCTTCTGCAGTTGCCTGATCTGTTCCTGGAGCTCTTCCTAATCCTAAATCGATCCGATTTGGATAAAGTGTTTCCAAGGTTCCGAATTGCTCGGCTACTATCAAAGGAGAATGATTGGGTAACATGATTCCGCCCGAACCTACTCGTATGTCTTTAGTTTGACTTGCGATATAACCAATTAGGACTACGGTCGCTGAACTGGCAACGTGCGCCATATTATGATGTTCGGCCAACCAAAAACGCTTATAACCTAAGTTGTCTGCGAGTTGAGCTATTTCTTTTGTTTTTTGAAATGTTTCTTTTGCGTTGCTATCTTGTGCGATGATAGCTAATTCTAATATTGAGATTGAAATTGGATCTTTCATATATAAGGTAGCTTTTATGCAAAATTACTTCATTTACTGCAAAGCATAATTTTTTTCATGTTAATAGAATTATAAAATTTATCACTGTTAAATACTTTAATGACGTTATGATTAATTGAAATACAGCCGTTATGTAGCCTAAAAATGAACTTTTAAATAGAAAAAAACAACTTTCCAATTTTAAAGTTATTTTTTTTGCAAGAATTTCATATGAATCAAAAAAGAGAACTAATTTTAAACCTAAATTTGTATCTCACAAACAAATTTCGACCCAAGACTTTCCTCAAATGACACATAAAATTTTAATTATAGACGACGAAGAGAAACTCAGAAGTCTGCTGGCACGTATTATAAAATCGGAAGGTTTTGAAGTTATTGAAGCCAAAGATTTAAAGTCTGGTTTTAAAAAACTCGAGCAAACTGATATCGATGTTGTTTTATGTGATGTAAAACTTCCTGACGGAAATGGCGTTGATTTCCTGCAGAACATAAAAGGAAGTTTTCCTTTGATTGAAGTTATTCTATTAACTGCTTTTGGTAATATTCCGGATGGCGTTCAGGCGATGAAAAATGGTGCTTTTGATTATATTGTAAAAGGTGATGATAATGACAAAATTATTCCGCTTTTATACAAAGCTGTCGAAAAAGCGCATTTGCAAAAGAAAGTGCAACAACTGGAAAAGCGTATTGGTGACAAATATTCTTTTAATACTATTATTGGAAAATCAAGAGGAATAGAGCAAGTGATTGATCTTGCCAAAAAAGTTGCAAAAACCGATTCGACTGTTTTGCTTGCAGGTGAAACGGGAACCGGAAAAGAAGTTTTTGCACAAGCGATTCATGAAAATAGTAATCGTGTAGGAAAATCTTTTGTCGCGCTAAATTGCAGTACTTTTAGTAAGGAAATTTTAGAAAGCGAATTGTTCGGACATAAACAAGGTGCTTTTACGGGAGCTTTAAAAGACAAAAAGGGTTTTATAGAAGAAGCAAATGGAGGAACACTATTTTTAGACGAAATAGGTGAAATGCCAATTGAACTTCAAGCTAAACTACTACGTGTTTTAGAAACAAGTGAATATATCCCTATTGGCGACACAACTCCAAAGAAATCAAATTTTAGATTAATTGCGGCAACCAATAGAGATCTGAAAACAGAAAGTGAAGAACATCGTTTTCGCTCTGATTTGTATTTTCGTCTGAACATTTTTGAAATTACACTTCCTCCATTACGCGAGAGAATCAAGGATATTGCCCCAATAACAAATTATTTTGTTAAACAATTTTCTGAGAAAACAAATAAGAAAACGCTGAATGTTACTGATGATTTTCTTCAGAAATTAGAGAATTATCCGTGGCCTGGAAATATTCGAGAACTTAAAAATATTATTGAAAGATCTGTTATTCTAAGTAGTGGAGATAATTTGACTTCTGATGTTTTACCTTACGAAATGCAACATCAGCCTGAAAAAGCTACAAAATCAATGTCGGCTTTCTCTATGCAAAGCATCGAAAAACTACATATACAAAAGGTTTTAAATTACACCAAAGGCAATAAAGCCGAAACGGCTCGTTTACTCGAAATTGGGATTGCTACTTTATATCGCAAGTTAGAAGAATACAGTATACAATAGCTATTATACACCTAGCCTATCATTTCAATAAAAGCTTATCATTTTGATAGGCTTTTTTTATGTTCTTTTTTTGGCACAAAACCATAAACACTTACCCAACAATACTTTACCTATTATTTCGTAATTTAGGTCTAAATTTTGGCATAAGAGAGGAGAACATAAAATTCATTGTAATGAAAAATCAAGTCACCACAATCTACAAACAAGCCGAACGCTTTGCCGAGATTACCAAAAAATCTATAATTTCTGGAAATATCGTGCGGGCAAAAAAATGCCTGGCACTTGCTGAACGCTTATTTATTACCGGAAGTATCGAAACTAAAAATGCCATTTCTAATGTATACATTTTTTCGGTTTCATCTTTCATGGAAATGCGCCATTGTAACATTTCACACCTTTTTCCTCAAACGCTTAAAGCAGAATATATCAAACAGGTTAATACTTCAGGAGTATAAAATGTTTAATCGGTTAACTGTTTAGTTGGTTAATCGCAAAGATTCTAAATCTAAAATCAATCCCGAAGCTTCGGGACTAAAATCTAAAATAAAATCTATGTTAATCACTTTTCTTTTACTCGCATTGGCCGTTTTGCTGTTTGCAATTTGTTTTAAATCAGTAGAATTTTTTGAAAAAATCTAAATCATGACTGCACTATTTATTGTTTCCATCGCCGTTTTCGCCTATTTGATTTATGTTTTAATCAAACCCGAAAAATTTTAATAAAAGTAAAATGAGATCATTTCACCATAAAGTATTTGTCTCTAAAAAAATAAAATTATGAACACAGAATTACTAGGCGTCATCAGTATTTTTATCATCACAATAGTTTTAGCTATTCCATTAGGGAAATATATTGCTAAAGTTTATTTGGGTGATAAAACATTACTTGACCCGATTTTCAATCCAATTGAAAAATTTATTTTTAAAGTCAGCGGAATCAATTCTGCCGAAGAAATGAACTGGAAGCAACACTTAAAAGCACTTTTAAGTATAAACATGGTTTGGTTCTTTCTTTGCTTTTTTATTTTACTGTTTCAAGGATCGTTGTTTTTAAATCCTGACAACAATCCATCAATGAGTCCTGATTTAGCGTTTAATACTGCTATTTCGTTTGTAGTAAATTGTAATTTACAGCATTATTCAGGTGAAAGCGGTGTTTCTTACCTATCGCAAATGTTCTTAATGTTCTTGCAATTCGTTTCTGCTGGTGTTGGATTGGCTGCTGCAGCTATGATTTTCAATGCAATGCGAGAACGAGCAACTGACAAATTAGGGAACTTTTACAATTATTTCATCAAAAGCTGTACTCGTATTTTATTACCTCTTTCTGCTATTGTAGCTACTGCTCTAATTTTTAGCGGTACACCGATGACTTTTGAAGGAAAAGATGCTATTACAACATTACAAGGTGATCATGTCGAAGTTTCTCGTGGACCTGCAGCTGCATTTATTGCCATAAAACATATAGGCACAAATGGTGGTGGTTTTTTTGGAGCCAACTCAGCACATCCATTAGAAAACCCAACTTATTTTACCAATGCTGTTGAGCTTTGGGCACAAATGATTGTTCCTTTTGCCATGATTTTTGCTTTAGGTTTCTATTTAAAGAAAAAGAAATTATCATACGTAATTTTTGGCGTCATGACTATTGGATTCTTATTACTGGTAATCCCAACAGTTGTGAGTGAAATAAACGGAAATCCAGCCATTGAAAAAATGGGAATTGCCCAAACAACGGGAGCAATGGAAGGAAAAGAAGTTCGGTTTGGCCCAGCTATTTCAGGTTTCTGGAGTATTGCTACAACGGTAATTTCTACAGGTTCTGTAAATAGTATGCACGATAGTTCAATGCCGGTTTCCGGAGCTATGGAATTACTCGCCATGATGGTCAATGCGTTTTATGGCGGTTGCGGTGTTGGTATTCTGAACTTTTATATTTTCATTATTCTGGCTGTATTTATTTCCGGATTAATGGTGGGACGAACTCCTGAATTTTTAGGAAAGAAAATCGAAGCGCGGGAAGTTAAAATTGCTGCTTTTATCGCTATTCTTCACCCTTTATTAATATTATCAGGTACGGCTTTAGCCTCTTATTTTGCTGCGCATGATACGGCAATGGGTTACTGGTTTAACGGAAATGCAACTGGCTGGCTAAACAATCCTGGACATCACGGATTTTCAGAAATGTTATATGAATATACTTCTAGTGCTGCCAATAATGGTTCTGGTTTTGAAGGTTTAGGAGATAACAATCCGTTTTGGAATATCACTACAGGAATTGTGTTACTATTAAGTCGTTTTATTCCTATCGTTGGGCCATTGGCAATTGCAGGATTATTGGCGAACAAAAAATACATTCCTGAAAGTGCCGGAACTTTAAAAACTGATACTTCTATTTTTGGTGTAATGGTTTTTGCTGTAATTGCGATTATTGCTGCTTTATCATTCTTCCCAGCATTGGCCTTAGGTCCATTGGCAGAATATTTTACACTAAAATAAAAATGCTGAAAACATTCTAAACACATAGAGAAATAGATATTGAATCTATAAAAAAAGAGTAAAAAGAAAACTCATTTTCACACATAGCTATGTGAATGTATGTAAGTGAAATGCCTAACTCTCAAAGTTAAAATCTATGTCTCTATGTGTTTAAAAAAATTAGCTAAACAAAATAATATAAAGAAAAATGACAACTAATAAATCCAATTCATTGTTTGAAAGCAAACAAGTAAAAGAAGCCTTAGTGCAATCTTTTGTGAAGCTGAATCCAAAAATGATGATCAAAAATCCGGTAATGTTTACCGTAGAAATAGGAACTGCCATTATGTTTGCTGTTTGTGTTTCCATATTAATGGGAGCAAAAGATCAGGGGAGTTTCACTTATAACTTAATTGTATTTTTAATTTTACTGGCCACACTTTTGTTTGCCAATTTTGCTGAAGCTATTGCCGAAGCCAGAGGAAAAGCACAAGCCGATAGTTTAAGAAAAACCAGGGAAGAAACTCCTGCAAGACAAATTTTACCTAATGGCGATATCAAAAATATCAGTTCATCTGAATTGAAAAAAGGGGATATTTTCGTTTGCGAATCAGGAGATTTAATTGCAACCGATGGTGAGATTATCGAAGGTTTAGCAACTATAGACGAAAGCGCCATTACAGGAGAAAGCGCTCCTGTAATTCGGGAAGCGGGCGGTGATAAATCATCTGTAACCGGAGGAACAAAAGTACTTTCTGACAAAATTAAAGTAATCGTAACCTCTGAACCTGGCGAAAGCTTTTTAGACAAAATGATTGCTTTGGTTGAAGGTGCAAGCCGTCAGAAAACACCAAACGAAATTGCCTTAACCATTTTATTAGCCGCATTTACTTTAATATTCGTGATTGTGTGCGTTACGCTAAAACCGTTTGCCGACTATGCAAATGCCCCCATCACGATTGCGGCTTTTATTGCACTATTCGTTTGTTTGATTCCAACCACAATTGGAGGTTTGTTATCAGCAATTGGTATTGCGGGAATGGACAGAGCGCTACGTGCTAACGTAATTACAAAATCCGGAAAAGCGGTTGAAACTGCCGGAGATATTGATGTATTACTTCTAGACAAAACCGGAACAATCACAATAGGAAATAGAAAAGCAACCAACTTCTACCCTGCGAAAGGCGTTACTGAAGAAGATTTTATAAAGTCTGCTGTGTTAAGTTCATTAGCAGATGACACTCCGGAAGGGAAAAGTATCGTGGAACTGGCAGGAGCCGAAACTGCCAATAAATTATCTATTGAAGGTGCTACTTTAATCAAATTTACTGCTGAAACCAGAACTTCCGGAGTTATTTTAAAAGATGGAACTAATATTAGAAAAGGAGCTCAGGATGCTGCAAAAAATATTGCAAAACAAGCCGGAAATTCTTTTCCTGAAGATACTGCACAAAAAGTGATTGATATTTCGTCTAAAGGAGGAACACCACTGGTTGTAATTAAAAATGATCAGGTTCAAGGTGTTATCGAATTGCAGGATATCATTAAAACCGGAATGAAAGAACGTTTTGACCGATTAAGAAAAATGGGGGTAAAAACGGTCATGGTTACCGGAGATAATCCGCTTACGGCGAAATTTATTGCAGAAGCTGCCGGTGTTGATGATTTTATTGCTGAAGCGAAACCTGAGGATAAAATGAACTACATTAAAAATGAACAAAACTTGGGTAAACTTGTTGCCATGATGGGTGACGGAACAAATGATGCTCCTGCCCTTGCGCAGGCCAATGTTGGTGTTGCGATGAATAGTGGAACTCAGGCTGCAAAAGAAGCAGGAAACATGGTCGACCTTGACAATGATCCAACTAAATTAATTGAGATCATCGAAATTGGTAAACAGCTTTTAATGACTCGAGGAACTTTAACTACTTTTTCTATTGCAAATGACGTTGCGAAGTATTTTGCTATTGTTCCTGCTCTTTTTATTACTGCGATTCCTGCGCTTGAAGGATTGAATATCATGCGTTTGCATAGCCCAGAAAGTGCGATTTTATCAGCCGTAATTTTTAATGCGATCATCATTCCTATATTGATTCCACTTGCTTTGAGAGGTGTAGATTATAAACCAATTGGCGCAAGTGCAATTTTAAAAAGAAACCTATTGATTTATGGTTTGGGTGGATTGATTGTTCCTTTTATCGGAATTAAATTAATTGATTTACTTGTTACTGTATTTATGTAAATAAAAGTTGCTAAGGTTCTAAAGTGCTAAGTTGCTAAGTTTTTCCTTAGTGCCTCAGAACCTTAGTCCCTTGAAACCTCTAAAAAGAAAAAAAATGAAAAATATATTTTCACTATTAAAACTTACACTGCTTACCGTAATTCTGTTTGCAGTTATTTATCCTCTTGCGATTTACGGAATTGCACAATTTGCTCCCAATCACGGAAAAGGAGAAACTCTTTCTGTTAACGGGAAAGTAGTCGGATATCAAAAAATTGGTCAGAAATTCGATAAGTCAAATTATTTTTGGGGAAGACCTTCGGCAGTAGATTATAATGCGGCTGGAAGTGCTGGAAGTAATAAAGGACCAAGTAACGCTGAATATTTGGCTTTAGTTCAAAAACGAATTGACACACTTTTACTTGTTCATCCTTATTTGAAAAAATCTGATATTCCCGCAGATATGGTCACCGCTTCCGGAAGTGGTTTAGATCCGAATATTTCTCCTCAAGGTGCTTTGATTCAGGTAAAACGTGTTGCCAAAGAAAGAAAATTAGACGAAGCTAAACTAAAAGCTTTGGTTGAAGCAAATATTAATACGGCGGCTATGGGTCCTGAAACAGTTAATGTTTTGGAATTAAATGTGGCCTTGGATGAGCTTTCTAAAAAAGGTTCTTAGATTCTGAGTCGCTAAGGTTCTAAATTTTTCTCTGCGCATTTTTGTCATCCCGAGGAACGAAGGATCTCCGCAAAAACTCGACACATATTGATGATTTACTTTATGGTTACTCCGCGGAGATGCTTCGTTCCTCGGGATGACAAACCGTGCGCTGATCTATTGAGATGATTATAACTTTATGAATAAAATAATACCTAACAGGTTTTATCCCGAAGCTTCGGGACTGTTAGGATAATAACATCCTTTTTTGCCCCAAATGTGCTAGCCCCGATAGTAGTGGAAATCCTTTTACTTTTTTCTTTAAAAAATAAAAGATTGAAACGGATAGCGGGACACGAGCAAAGCGAACTGACGAAGTAAATAGCTCCTAAAAAAACTTATTCAGATTGTTCCTGTGCGAAGGTTCTTCTTTCGTCATGGTGAGAAACTGCATGCAAAATTTTAAAATAAAATACCACACTAAAAATGAAAAAAATAATACTTACTACTTTAATTGCCTTTGGTTTTACCAATTTACACGCTCAGGAAGAAACAAAAAACCCACTAACATTTTCAGGATATGTAGATGTTTATTATAGTTATGATTTTGGACAACCAGACAATCATACACGCCCAAGTTTTTTTTACAATTATAATAAAAGTAACGAAGTCAATATTAATTTAGGTATGGCAAAAGTGAATTATTCGAAAGAGAATGTTCGTGGAAACTTTGCTTTGATGGCTGGAACTTACGCCGAATATAACATGGCGGCTGAACAAGGTTTGTTGAAAAATATCTATGAAGCAAATGTAGGTGTAAAGATTTCGCAAAACCATAATTTATGGATTGATGCGGGAATTATGCCAGCGCATATTGGTTTTGAAAGTGCAATTGGAAAAGATTGCCAGACTTTAACCCGAAGTATTTTGGCCGAGAATTCTCCTTATTATGAAGCGGGAGTTAAAATTGGTTACACGTCTGAATCTGGAAAATGGTATTTGGCGGGAATGTATTTGAATGGCTGGCAACGCATCGAGAAGGTTGAAGGTAATCATACACCTGCTTTTGGAACTCAAGTTACTTACAAACCATCAGATAAAGTGATTTTGAACTGGAGTACTTATGTTGGAAATGAACAACGTGATATGGACAAAAAATGGCGTTACTTTAATAATTTCTACGGGCAATTTAAAGTAACAGATAGAACAAATATTACGGCTGGTTTTGATGTTGGATCGCAACAAGCAGCTAAAAACAGTACTAAATATGACACTTGGTTTTCGCCAGTTTTGATTCTGCAGTACAAACCAACTGAAAAAATTCAGCTGGCGGCTCGTGGCGAATATTATAGTGACGAAAAAGGTGTAATTATTGCTACAGAAACACCAAATGGTTTTAAAACTTATGGATTTTCAGCTAACTTTGATTACTTAATCACTGAAAATGTTATGTTTAGATTAGAAGCAAGAAATCTTTCTAGCAAAGATGAGATATTTACAAAAGATAATCTCCCTACGAATACAAATGCGTTTGTAACAACTTCGTTGGCAATTTCTTTCTAGCTTTAGGTTATAGGCTTTAAGCAGTAAGCTTTTAAAAGTTAAACTGCCTAAAGCCTAGAGCTTATTGCTTAAAGCAAAAAATATGGAACAGGAAAATAACGCACAGCACTTTCTCGATTTAATTCAGAAATCAAGAAAAGGAAAATTTAAAGTCTATATTGGAATGAGTGCCGGCGTGGGTAAAACGTATCGGATGCTTGAAGAAGCGCATTCATTATTAAAAAATGGGATTGATGTAAAAATTGGTTACATCGAAACGCATATGCGAAAAGAAACGCATGAGCTTTTGTCTGGTTTGCCCGTAATTCCGCGGCGAACCATTTTCTATAAAGGGAAAGAGCTCGAAGAACTCGATGTTCAGGCGATTATCAATCTAAGACCTGAAGTAGTAATTGTCGATGAATTGGCTCATACGAATATCGAAGGAAGCAAAAATGAAAAACGCTGGCAAGATGTTCTGGAAATCCTAGAAGCGGGAATCAATGTAATCTCGGCAGTAAATATTCAACATATTGAAAGTTTAAACGAAGATGTAAAACGAATTACAAATGTTGATGTTCACGAACGAATTCCCGATAATGTTTTGCGAATGGCTGATGAAGTAGTAAATATCGATTTGACAGCCGAAGATTTGATTGCGCGCTTAAAAGAAGGAAAAATTTATACGGCCGATAAAATTCAGACCGCTTTGACTAACTTTTTTAAATCTGATCAGATTTTACAATTGCGCGAATTGGCTTTAAAAGAAGTAGCAAGTCAGGTTGTTCGAAAAGTCGAAAATGAAGTACCTCAACTTCACGCTTTACGACACGAAAAATTGCTGGCCTGCATTAGCAGTAATGATAAAACAGCCAAAATTGTGATTAGAAAAGCAGCCCGTCTCGCAAGTTATTACAACGGATCGTGGTATGTTTTGTATGTAGAAACACCTAAAGAAAGCAGCACAAAAATCGCGTTAGACAAACAACGTCATCTAATCAATAATTTTAAACTAGCTGTTCAATTAGGTGCAGAAGTTATTAAAGTAGAAAATAAAAATATTGCAGATGCAATTTTAATTACTGTCGAAGAAAAACATATTACAACTGTTTGCATCGGGAAACCACATTTGAATTTATTTAAAGTAATTTTGTCTACAACAATTTTTAGACGCTTATTAAATAGCCTCTCTTTATCAAACGTAGACCTTGTTATTTTGTCCTAAAAATTTCTAAACCACATAAGCTATATAAGTTCATTTAAAATTTTAACTGCAAAGAATACGAAAGTTTTTTTGCTAAAAAAGCAGTGAGAATGCAAAGTCTTTAGCCTTTGGCTTAATTATGCGCCCTCTTATATTTTCTTATATTACTTACATGGTTCAAAAAAAATAAAATGTTTTAAAACAAACATCATGAGAATTAAAACTAAATTGAACTTGGGAGTTGGATTATTATTTTTAATGATTATCATACTTTCACTAGTAAGCGGATATTCTGTTTTTTTAATAAAAGCAGACACTGAGAATATTTTAAAAGCAAATTATAATACATTAGAATATTCCAGAAATATGATTTTGTCTTTGGATGAAATTAAAGTTAGTACTGATAATAAGATTCATACTTTTAAAGAATATCTGGAGAAACAAACGCAAAATGTTACTGAACCCGGAGAGAAAGAAGCAACTGCTAATCTTGAAAAAAGTTTTGCTGTTTTAGAAAAAAATGGAACCAATGAAGCGGTAAAAACACAAATTAGAAAGGAAATTTTTGCGATTATGAAACTCAATCTTGATGCTATAAAGCAGAAAAGTGATATTGCAAAACTTACTGCCGAGAATGCTAATTTATGGATTGCTATTGTGGGAAGTTTATGCTTTTTAATTGCCTTTAATTTACTGGTTAATTTGCCCAATAATATTGCAAATCCAATTAAGGAGTTAACGCTGAGTATTAAGGAAATTGCGAATAAAAATTATTCAGAACGAGTACACTTTACCAATCACAACGAATATGGAGATTTGGCAAAATCGTTTAATACGATGGCGCAAAAACTCGAGGAATATCACAACAGTAATTTGTACAAACTTTTCTTTGAGAAAAAACGATTAGAAACTTTGATTAATAATATGCATGATCCTATTATTGGATTGGATAATGAAGCCATAATTTTGTTTGTGAATGATGAAGCTCTGAAAATTATTGGAATGAAATCTGAAGATGTTATTGGAAAATCTGCTTCTACTCTAGCCTTATCCAATGATTTGATTCGTTCGTTGATATTAAAAGAAGCAACAAACGATTCTCAGAAAAAACAACCAATGAAGATTTTTGCCAACGGTAAGGAAAGTTATTTTGATAAAGAAACCATCAATATCACGATAACGCCAACTGGAGAAGAAAAGGAAATCAATATTGGCAATGTGATTATTCTTCGAAATATTACCCTATTTAAAGAATTAGATTTTGCCAAAACTAATTTCATTGCCACCGTTTCGCACGAATTAAAAACGCCAATTGCTTCTATAAAACTAAGCCTTCAATTGCTTCAAAACAACAAAACAGGTGATCTAAATGACGACCAAAAACAATTGATCGAAAGTATAAAAGATGACAGTCAGCGTTTATTAAAAATTACCGGCGAATTACTTAATCTATCACAATTAGAAACCGGAAATATTCAATTAAATATCGATAAAAGTAATCCGTATGCTATTGTAAATTATGCCGTTGAAGCTGTAAAAGTTCAAGCCGATCAAAAACAAATTAAATTAATAATTGATGCCCATGAAAACTTACACGATGTAAAAGCTGATAGCGAAAAAACGGGTTGGGTTTTAATTAATTATTTATCAAACGCCATTACTTATTCTTCTGAAAAAAGTACAATTACAATTAAATTAAAAGAAGAAAATGATCAGATTGTTTTTCAGGTTATCGATACTGGAAAAGGAATTGATGCAAGATATAAAGACAAAGTTTTTGATAAATATTTTCAGATTCCAGGAAGTCACAAAACAGGAACAGGATTAGGTTTAGCGATTAGCAAAGAATTTATTGAAGCACAAAATGGTACTATTGGTGTTGAAAGTAATTTAGGCTTGGGAAGTACTTTTTGGTTTTCGTTAAAAGTTTAGATATCGTTAATTAATAGATTTTTTTTTGATTTTTATTTCCAATTTAAATTTGTAAACAGAATAATAAGTGATGCAAGTAGAATATGAAAAAATAAAATTACAAACCAAGTTCTTTTCTTATTACTTGTTTTATCAATCCATAAACCATAAAGAGGAAACTGAAAAATCGCGATTATAAAATTAATAAAAGAAAGATCTGCGTTCCAAACACAAGAAAAAGTTGCAAATGGAAACAGAGCGAAAATTGGCTGATAAAATCCATGTCCACCACCTGCAATAATTATCGAAAACAACAAAAAAAGCGGAGTTAAGACTAAAAATCTTTTTGTCCATTTATATTTTTCAGAATTCATCAAGACCTAAGTTTATTTAAAAGCCAATATAAACTTTTTACGTATTCGAAGTATTATTCTTAATCTCCATAACCTCTCTTTTAACTTCTAAAAGCAAATCTTTCATACTTTGAGATTCTGTTACTTCGTGTCGTTTATCGCTTCGGCCAATACTGCACTCGTATTCCCAGATTTCTAAAATATCTGAAGCTTTTACTTCATAATTTGGATAAAAACGATTGTCAGATTCCAAAACCAAAGCATTCTTTTTGTTTTTGTTGAGACGTTTGTACACCATTCCCTCATTTTTGGTAATAAGGATATACGTTCTACCATCCATCACCTCTCCTAGTCTTTCTACATAACGACCAATAATTATAGAACCATCCTCGTGTGGTGGCATCGAATCGCCTTCTACAGGAAATCCGCGGTGTTTTCCCGGTCCTAAAAACGGAAGAGAAACTTGTTGTAAACTCTCAATATATTCTGGATCGGCATATCCGCTTAAATATCCTGCTTTTGCCTTTTGAGATACAATTTCAATATAATTCTCTCCAAAACTATCCACTTGTATCGGTAAAATAAGTCGATTGCCTTCCAATTTTATCAAGTTTTCGATGTTTATCTTTCGAATATCGACAGACAATAATAAATCGATACTCATATGGAAATATAAAGCAATCTGCTTTAAAATATCGTACGGCGCCTCAGAGGTTCCGTCCTCATATTTAACGTATCTTCCTCGGGTAATTCTAAGGTTTTCAGCTAATTTCTCCTGAGATATTTTATGCTTAACCCTCAATGCTCTGATGTTATCTGAAAATAAGGACATAATTAATTTGTTATAATTTG
>Ga0302173_10001019_pt1 | contig 14358 bp, 16 predicted proteins | sample I_Fen_N3_1_FD_198785 | JGI IMG/M metagenome (GOLD analysis project Ga0302173, IMG submission 198785) | Peat permafrost microbial communities from Stordalen Mire near Abisko, Sweden - I_Fen_N3_1 | ecosystem: Environmental > Terrestrial > Soil > Wetlands > Permafrost | place: Sweden: Abisko... | reverse complement strand
ATTTCATAAGTGAAAACTTATGGAATGTTATAAATAACAAGATAAGTTCATTTTTTAATTCTATAACCTTAGAAGATTTAGCAAATGATTATAAGAAGAAAAACAAGGAAGATATGTATTATATATAGTAAAAATATATTACAAAAATAATAAAATAATGACTAACAATGAAATATGATTTTCTATGTTAGTCTTTGTTTTTATATAATGGATGGTCAAATAACAAGTCAGTAGGCTGGTCTATTTTGCGTTATACTGCGCATAAGAATATTTTATGGCATCTTTGATTTGCTATTTTCTTTCACATCCCTAAAAAAGTAAGTAGAAAGAGCGTGTGTTATGGATAAAATAAGAAAGTTTATTGTGGTTGAAGGTATAGTTCAAGGTGTAGGCTTTCGTCCATTTGTATATAATTTAGCAAAAGAGTTTGGGTTAAAAGGCTGGGTAAATAATAATTCTAAAGGAGTTTATATAGATGTTGAAGGCTTTGAAGAAGATATAAACCAATTCTTACAAGGTCTTGAAAATAATCATCCTCCTCTTGCTGAAATTGAAAAAATGACTATAAAAGGTGATAAAGTATTAAATTATTCTAATTTTCAAATCAAGGAAAGTGAAAAGAGTTTAGATAAAATTACTTTTATATCGCCAGATATAGCTACTTGTGGTCAATGTGAGGACGATATATTAAATTCAAATGATAGGAGATATAGCTATGCTTTTACTAATTGCACAAATTGTGGTCCTAGATTTTCTATAATTAAAGATTTACCGTATGATAGAGATAAAACTACAATGGAAGAATTTAAAATGTGCGCGGAATGTAAAAGAGAATATTTAAATCCTACTAATAGAAGATTTCATGCACAGCCAAATGCCTGCCCAGAATGTGGACCGGAAATTTGGATAGAGGATTTAAAAGGCAACAAATTGGAGGGAGAAGATCCTATAATATTTGCTCAAAACATGCTTGATAAAGGTAAAATATTTGCAATAAAAGGTGTCGGCGGGTTTCATCTTGCATGTGATGCTTTGAATGAAAGTGCAGTGTGTATTTTAAGGGCCCGAAAAAAAAGACCATTTAAACCTTTTGCAGTTATGATAAAGGATATAGAAACAGTAAAGAAATATTGTAAAGTGAATCAGTTAGAAGAAAAAATATTAACTGGAACAAAAAAACCAATTGTTATTTTAGATCAAATGAAAGGCTGTGAGTTACCTCAAAGTATTGCACCTAATCAAAAAACAATTGGAGTAATACTTCCATATACACCTATTCATATGTTATTGTTCGCTGAAAACCCTAAGGTGCTTATTATGACTAGTGCAAATGTTAATGGTCTGCCTATAGAGTATAAAGACAGTTCTTCTAAAGATGGTCTTTCAGGTGTTGTTGATTATTTTCTTATGCATAATCGTGAAATACATGTCCCAATTGATGATTCAGTATTAAAAGTTGTAGGAAAACAACAAACAATAATAAGAAGAGCTAGGGGCTTTGTGCCCAAGCCATTTAAAGCAGAAAATATGAGGAATATATTAGCTTGTGGTCCTAATATGAAAAATACTTTTTGTATCAGTAAAGAAGATTTTTTGTTTCTAAGCCAATTCAATGGTGACTTAGAAAATTTAGAAACTTATGAGCACTATAAAAAAAATATCGAACATTTTAAAAAAATATTTTCTTTTGTTCCACAATTTATAGCACATGATATGCACCCAGGATATATGTCAACTAAGTATGCATTAGAATATGAGTTGCCTAAGATTGCAGTGCAACATCATCATTCTCATATTGTTAGTTGTATGTTTGAAAATAAGTTAAATCAAAAAGTTATTGGAATTTGCTTCGATGGAACTGGTTATGGTATTGATGGCAGAATTTGGGGCAGCGAATTTTTGATTTGTGACCGCCTTGAATTTACGAGAGCAGCTCATCTTGATTATATAAAAATGCCTGGTGGAGAAAAAGCAATTAAAGAACCATGGAGAATGTCAGTTTCTTATATTTATAAGACTTTAAGTGGACATGGAAGTAAAAAGGAAATTAATGATATTATTTTTGAATTATATGGCAATGATGGCATTAATCTAATTAATATTTTAAATTCAAATATTAATTGTATAGAGACATCAAGTATGGGTAGATTTTTTGATGCTATAGCAAATATAATTGGGATTACTGATACAGTTACCTATGAAGGGCAGGCTTCTATTGAACTTGAAGCTATATCTGAATTTGATATTAAAGAATCATATAATTATAAAGTAATAAAAAAGGATATGTACATTATAGAGCCTTATGAGATTATTAGAGAAGTATTAAATGACAAAAAAAAGGGTGTATCAGCTAAGATTATTGCTTCGAAATTTCAGAATACTATTGTTAATTTAGCTGTAAATATGTGTGTGCGCATTAGAGAAGAATTATGTATAAATGAAGTTGTACTTAGTGGAGGGGTTTTTCAAAATTCGTTTTTAATGGAGAAAATATGCTGTAATCTCAAAAAGAATAATTTTAAAGTATATACTCATAAGGAATTACCTTCAAATGATGGAGGAATAGCAATTGGCCAGATAATTATAGCTAACGAATTAATTGAAAATGATTTAAAAAAACTGAAATGAAAATGATATATATATTTTTAATAAATTACAATTGTTCAAGTAGGTGCTTATTAAGTTAGGCATCTATTTTTTTATATCTATTTTAACCAATATATAAGAGAAGGGGGATTATTAATGTAGTAAAGTACTATTTTTTTATCTTTAAATACAAATTTAGAGTTTGTTATTGGTTTATGATTGAAAAAGTATATTTTACGGAAGGACTATTTACTATAAAAAGTAAAAATAGTATTGTATTTTTATAGAATATATATTTTATAATTATTATTTAATTACTATTATCAGTTAAATGTTAATGGGTGTTTTTAAAAACTATAAATAAAGTGATAAAAAGCTTTGTTAGTTTGATGAAATTAGTTTTACACAGTGATGATAATGATTACATTTAATTCGTAAAAAATGAATTAAATTAAAATTTTATAAAGAAAGCAGCTGTAGCAACTAACAACTTATTTTATGTGAAGATCAATTAATAAAGGAAAATAATTAAAGTTTTTTTAAAAATTAAAGGAGGAATGTTTATGAAAATAAGTAGAAGAGATTTTTTGAAATGGTCATTAGCTACAGCTGTGGCTCTAAACATTGAGTTAGATATGGATAGAGTGAATACAGTGCTTGCGGCAGAGACAGACCCACCAATTATTTGGTTAAATGGAGCAGGTTGTTCGGGATGTACAATTTCAACTTTAAATGTTACTAATCCAGCAACTATTGACAATGTACTTACAAGCAAAATTAGCTTAAAGTATGATACTACACTTATGACAGCTTCAGGAAATACAGCAATGCAAACTCTTGATGAATCGGCTAACACTTATAAGGGACAATTTATACTTGTAGTTGAAGGTGCGATACCAACAGGTGCCAATGGAAACTATTGTATAATTGGTGAACAAAATGGTTCGCCATTAACAATGCAGCAAGCTGTATTAAAATATGGGCCAATGGCAAAATATGTTGTTTCGGCTGGAACTTGTGCTTCCTTTGGTGGAGTCTCAGGGACAAGTAGTTTAACTGCATGTAAATCAGTGTCAACAATATTAAATGGTAAAACAACTAAACCTATAATAAATCTTTCTGGATGTCCAGTTCATCCAACTATTTTGGTACAAACATTAATTGATCTTAGTTTAGGTTCGGCACCAGCTGTAGATGCTAATAATAGACCAACTAAATATTATGGTGTTACAATCCATAAAAAATGTGAAAGAAGGGAAGCAGAAGAAGTAAAACAACCAGGTGTATATGGATGTTATAAAGAAATAGGCTGTAAGGGTCCTCAATGTTCAAATGTATGCCCTAGTATGAAATGGAATAATGGAGTTAATTTCTGTATAACAGCAAATCATCCATGTATAGGTTGTGCAAATCCAACATTCCCTACAAATCCATTAGTAGATGCTGTATCCGGAGCTACCAAAAAGGTGGAGAAAAAAGGATGATTAAAGTTATTTACCAACATAAATGGCTACTAAATTATTAATTTAAGATGAAAGGGATGATATAAATGAGTACAATAGTATTAGATCCAATAACAAGGTTGGAAGGACATTTAAAAATAAATGTAACACTTGACGCAAACAATACTGTAATTGCAGCTCAAGCATCAGGGGGACTTTATAGGGATTTTGAAAATCTTCTCTTAAGTAGAGTACCAAAGGATGCGGCTTTTTTAACACAAAGAATATGCGGATTATGTCCAGTTTCACATGCCATATCTTCAGCGAAAGCTGTAGAACAAGTGGCGAAATTTACTCCGAGTTTACAAGGTCTGCTTTTAAGAAACCTTATACAAGGATCAAATTATGTTTCAGATCATATCTTGCATTTCTATCATTTAGCATTGATGGATTATGTTAAGGGAACACAAATACATCCATGGGCTCCAACATATGGTAAGGATTATAGATTAAGTGCAGCTGATAATCAAACATTAGCTGATAATTATATAAAGGCATTAGCAATTAGGCGAAAAGCACATGAAATGGGAGCAATATTTAGTGGAAAACTTCCACATGCTGCTAATATTGTTCCGGGTGGTGTGACGGCAATACCTTCAGCTGCAGATATAAGTAAGTTTAAAAGTTATTTAAGTGAAATAACAACTTTTATTACAAGTACATATCAAGCAGATGTTAATAAGCTGGCATCAGTTTATAGTGATTATTATAATATAGGAAAGGGTTATGGCAATTTAATAGCTTATGGGGTATTTGATACAGATGCAAATGGAACTAAGCTATTTCCACAAGGTATAGTAACTAATGGAACTGTAGGAACATTCAATCAATCTAATATTAAAGAATATGTAGGTCATTCGTGGTATTCATCACAATCTGGAACAAACCCTGCTTCTGGAGATACAACACCAAACTATGGAAAATCAGGAGCATATACTTGGCTTAAGGCACCTAGATATAATGGACAACCTTTTGAAGCAGGTCCTTTAGCAAGAACATGGGTAAGTGGAGATTACAAAAAAGGTGTATCAGTTATGGATAGACATATGGCAAGATATACTGAAACTGTTAAAATTGCAAGTAATCTTAGCAAATGGATTAGTCAAATACAAGTTGGTAAAAGTGGATATACTGAAATAGGAACTCCAGCTTCAGGAAGTGGAATTGGATTAACAGAAGCGCCAAGAGGAGCGTTAGGACACTGGGTATCAGTAGCAAGTTCAAAGATATCAAAATACCAAATTATCACTCCAACATGCTGGAATGCATCACCAATGGATGATAGCGGTAATGTTGGGCCAATTGAAAAAGCTTTAATAGGAACAAAGATATCAGATACAACAGAGCCAGTAGAATTATTAAGAATAGTTCACTCTTTTGATCCATGTACAGGATGTTCAGTACATGTAATGTCTCCAGATGGGATTGAAATGTCAAACTTTGTTATACAACCACTAGGAGTTTAATTGTGAAAGATACAATCATTATTGGAATAGGTAATATTTTGCTTCAAGATGATGGTGTAGGAATTCGTGTTATAGAACAACTTGAGAATGAAATACTTCCATCTACTATTGAATTAGTAGATGGAGGGACATCTACATTAGACACTCTTGGTTTTTTTCTCGATTATAAAAAGGTTATAATTGTAGATTGTCTAAAAGCAGGACTAGAGCCTGGTACAATATATAAAATAAGACCAGAAGATATTAAAGATTATAAAAAAGAAAATCTCTCTATTCATGATGTTCAGATATTAGAGGTTGTAAAAATGGCAAATATGATGGATAAATATCCTGAAGTAATTATATTCGGAATAGAACCAGAAAAGATATCCTTGAATCTAGAAATGACAGAAATAATGATTTCTAAGATTCCAGAGATAATTTGTATTATAAAAAAAGAATTACAGATTGATTAGGAGATAATTATGCACGAAGTTTCTATAATTCAAAATGTTGTTGAAATAGTTCTAGATAAAGCAATTGAAAATAACTTAACTAAAGTCAACAAGGTATCATTGAAAGTAGGGGAGTTGTCAGGAATAGCACTAGAAGCATTAAGTTTTGCATTTAAGAGTTGTGTAGTAGATACAATGCTTGAAAGCTCAACTTTAGAAGTAGAAAAAGTAAAGGCAACAGCTGAATGTAAAGAATGTGAATTAGTATTCCCCATTGATCACTTTAATAAACTTTGTCCATGCTGTAATCAGTTTTGTTCTAATGTTACTAGTGGATATGAGCTTTATGTAAATACAATAGAAGGAGATTAAATAATGAAAGAAATAAAAGTTGTAACGAATATACTTCAAACAAATGATGAGATAACTGCTAAAAATAAAAATATACTGGATGAAAAGGGGATTTATGTAATAAACCTAATGAGTTCACCTGGTTCAGGTAAAACTTCTTTACTTGAAAGAATAATAGCTAAGCTTAAAAATGATATAAATATTGCTGTAATTGAAGGAGATATTTATACAATTAAGGATGCTGAAAGAATAGAGGCTCAAGGGGTTCCTGTAGTTCAAATAAATACTGGTGGAGCTTGTCATCTTGATGGAGAAATGATAAAAGGTGCTATAAATGCATTACCACTTGATAATATTGATTTACTTGTAATAGAAAATGTAGGTAATCTTGTTTGTCCTGCAGAATTTGAAATTGGTGAAGATATAAAAATTTGTGTTTTGAGTACTACAGAAGGAAATGATAAACCTCTTAAATATCCACTTATGTTCGAAAAAAGTGGTGCAGTTATTTTAAATAAATTAGATTTAATAGAATTTACTAATTTTGATAAAGAAGAGTTTTATAGAGATATAAAATCTTTAAATGCTAATATGGATACTTTTGAAACCTCTTGTTCTAAAAATCAAGGGATAGATGAAATATGTTCATGGTTAGTAAGTAAAATACAAAATAAAAAAATAAAGGTTAAATAAGGAGGGATTTTATTATGCCAAGAATAGGTTTTCCAGAGTTAATAGTAATATTAGTTATTGCACTTGTGATCTTTGGACCAGGGAAATTACCTTCATTAGGTAAGTCCATTGGTGAAACAATAAAGGAATTTAAAAAAGCTTCATCAGATTTAATGAATGATACTCCTGCAGAAGGCAAAACAGAAGATAAAACAGAAGAAATTAAAAAAGAAGAAGTAAAATAATTTTTAGGGAGTAAAACTATGATTAAGAGTGAACTGATTGTTCAGGCTGCACGTTGGATTGAAAAATTTAGAAAAATTATTATTTGGATAGTTTTAATTCTTATTGTAGCAGCCTCTCTTGTATATATCAAAGCAGATTTGTTAATAAATATACTTACAAAACCCCTAAATGGAATTCCATTACATTTTATGACTCCTTCTGAAGGATTAATGGCAACGATAAAGATTTCTTTCTTAGGTGGAATAATAATAGCATCGCCTTTGATTATATTTTTAATAATAAGATTCACTGGACCAATTTTGACAAGAAAGATTAAGATACTTTTGATATTTATTATTATACCGTTATCCTTTAGTCTATTCCTTGGAGGATTATGTTTTGGGTATAACTTAGTTATACCTTCTACTATACAATTTCTTATAGCTTGTGGAACAGAGTTTATGGAGCCTATCCTTTCAGCAAATCAATATTTTTCATTCATAGCAACATTACTTTTTTGCGTGGGGTTAATATTTGAACTTCCTTTAATCTTGATAGCTTTATCAAGAATAGGAATTATTACTTCTAATATGCTTAAAAAGAAAAGGAAAGTAGCAATTTTATTATCATTTATAGGTATAGCTTTAATAGCTCCAGCTTTAGATGCATTTACTTTTATACTTGTAACTATGCCTATTATAGTTCTTTACGAATTAAGTATTTGGTCTATAGTCTTACTTGAAAGGAATGATAAAAGAAAGAAAAGTAAATAAGTTGTGCAATCAATATAATACGACTTTTATGAGGTGAAGGTATGGTAGTAGATGAAATGTCTGTAGTAGACCATTTACATGAATTAAGAAAAAGAATAATAATAGGTCTTATTAGTATTTTTTCTGTTACGTGTATTATTTATGATAAGGTTAGTTATTTAATTAATATACTTATGAAACCTATAGAGAAGTTTAATTTAAGTTTAGTATACTTTAAACCAACAGACGGTTTTGTTACAAGATTGGAAATATCTTTTATAGCTGCGTTAATTATAACTAGCCCTATTATAATATATGAAATATTAGCATTTATAGTAGTGGGTTTAACAAAGAAAGAAAAAAAGTTTTTATATAAGAATTTATTTATTCTTTTGATTTTATTCATATTTGGTACAGTTTTTGGATATATAAAGATGTTACCATATTCACTTAGCTTTTTAATTTCTTATGGAGAAAGTTATTTGAAACCAACACTAAATGGTATTACGTATTTTAGTTTTGTAGGTGTTTTTTGTCTTTATACAGGGATTATGTTTTTAATTCCATATATATTAGTTATATTAGGTAAGCTTTCTCTCATAAGTTCTAAGATTTTAAGAAAAAAGCAAATTCCAGTTATAATAGGAGTGTTGGTGGTAGAGGGATTTTTATTACCATCAGTAGATTTTTTTACATTTATTGTGGCAGCGATGCCTGTTTTATTAATGTATGAAATAAGTATATGGATAATATTTTTAAAGGAAATAGGAAAAAGGAGGAGAGAAAATGTGTTTGGCAGTTCCTGGAAAGGTTTTAAGTTTAGATGGAGATAAAGGTATTGTAGAGATTGGAAATATTAAAAGAGAAGTATTTATGCATCTTTTATCAGATATATCTGTAAATGAATATGTGCTTGTACACGCTGGTTGTGCAATAGAAAAGGTAGATGAAGAAGAGGCAAAAATAACTATGGATATTTTTAAGGAGCTTATTGAAAATGAAGTTTGTTGATGAATTTAGAAATAACGAATATTCAAAAAAACTTGTAGAAAAGTTAAATAATATTTCAAAAGAAAAGATGAATATTATGGAAGTTTGCGGCACACATACTATGAGTATATTTAGATATGGCATTAGGGATGTACTTCCTTCAAATGTAAATCTTATATCAGGTCCAGGTTGTCCTATTTGTGTTACGCCTCAAAGTTATATAGATATGGCACTAACACTTTGTGAAGAAGAGGGTACAATTATTGCAACTTTTGGAGATATGATGAAAGTTCCTGGAAAGAAAGGTTCATTAAGTAAGAAGAAGTCAGAAGGGGCAGATATAAGAATCGTATATTCACCAATGGATTGTCTTGAGATGGCGAAGCAAAATCCTTGGAAAAAGGTAGTATTTTTGTCAGTAGGTTTTGAAACTACTGCGCCTATGACTGCTGTTACAGCTATGGAGGCTAAAAAAAGAAATATAACTAATTTGCTTTTTTTTACTGCTCACAAAATTGTTCCACCAGTTATGAACGCCTTAGTTAAGGACAAGGATTTAAAAATAGATGGTTTTTTGTTGCCAGGGCATGTTAGTGCAATTATTGGTACAAAACCATTTGAATTTTTAAGTAAGGATTATAATATTTCTGGAGTAGTTACAGGTTTTGAACCTTTAGATATACTTCAAGGCTTAATTACATTAGTAAGTTTAATAAGCAAAAAGGATTATAAAATAGAGAATGAATATAAAAGAATAGTTAAGACTGATGGAAACTCTAATGCTGAAAAGTATTTAAATAAAGCTTTTAATATTGTAGATAGTAGTTGGAGAGGTATCGGCAGAATACCTAAAAGTGGTTTGGAATTTAATAGCGAATATGAAGATTTTGATGCACTTAAGTATTTCAAAATTAATTATGAAGAATATGATGGCAGTCCTGGCTGCAAATGTGGAGAAATACTGAAAGGGAAAATTAAGCCAACAGATTGTCAGCTTTTCAAAAAGCTTTGCACACCAGAAAATCCAGTTGGTTCCTGCATGGTTTCATCAGAAGGTACTTGTGCAGCCTACTATAGATATCACAAAGACATTACATAACAGGAGGTCTTTTAAAATGAGTGACACTATAACTTTAAGTCACGGAAGTGGCGGTATACAAACAAATAAATTGATTAATGAATTGTTTTTTAAATATTTTAATAACCCAATTTTAGATATGATGAATGATGCAGCTCAAATAGATATAGATTTTAAGAAGCTTGCTTTTACAACAGATTCTTTTGTAGTAAATCCAATATTCTTTTCTGGAGGTAATATTGGTAAATTAGCAGTTTGTGGTACTGTAAATGATTTAGCTGTAAGTGGAGCAAAACCACTATACCTAACAAGTGCTTTTATTATTGAAGAGGGTTTCTCTATTAAAAAATTAGAAGACATAGTTAAGTCTATGGCAGAAGAAGCTAATAAGGCAGGTGTGAAAATTGTTGCTGGAGACACAAAAGTTGTGGAAAAAGGCAATGCGGATGGAATTTTCATTAACACATCTGGAATTGGCAGCATCTATGAAAATGTTAATATTAATTGTGCTAACGCAAAAGTTGGAGATGTAGTAATAATAAATGGTACTTTAGGAGATCATGGAATGACAATAATGTGCGAAAGAAATGAACTTGGTTTCAAAGGAAATTTAAAAAGTGATTGTGCTTGTTTGAATTCCTTAGTAGATGTAATGCTTGAAGCACATGAGGGAATCCATGTTATTCGTGACGCTACAAGAGGTGGAGTAGCAGCAGTGCTTAATGAAATCAGTGAATTTAGCAATGTAACAATAGCTATTGAAGAAAATAATTTACCTTTAAAAGAAGAAGTAAAAGGTGCAACTGAGATGCTTGGATTAGATCCGTTATATATTGCTAATGAAGGGAAAATTTGTGTTTTTGTCGAAGAAGCCTATGCTGAAAATGTACTTAATTCAATGAGAAAGCATCCTTTAGGTTCTGATGCTGCAATTATTGGAAAAGTGACTGAAGAACTTGGAAAAAAAGTTTATTTAAAAACAGTAGTAGGTGGGAAAAGACTAGTTGACATGCCATCTGGAATTCAACTTCCACGAATATGTTAAACATGTATAGGGATGTTCAAAAAAATAACAAGTCAGTATGCTAGTATATTTGACTTGCTATTTTCTTTCACATCCCATAGCAAAAGTGTAATGGAATCTAAAGTTTCAATTTTAAAGGAATATTTTTATTAAAGGAGTCGATATTATGCACATGGCTGATGCCTTGATTTCACCAGTTGTAGGTGGAATTATGTTGATTAATACTGCTGGAGTTGCAGTCTATTCAATTAAGAAAATCAAAAATGATATGGATGAAAAGAAAGTTCCTTTAATGGGCGTAATGGGAGCTTTTGTTTTTGTAGCACAGATGATTAACTTTTCAATACCAGGTACTGGTTCAAGTGGTCACATTGGAGGCGGAATGCTACTTGCAATATTATTAGGTCCTTATGCAGGATTTTTAACAATGGCTTCTATTTTGTTTATTCAAGCATTGTTTTTTGGAGATGGTGGATTGCTTGCTTATGGATGCAATTTATTTAATCTTGGCTTTTGTACTTGTTTTATAGCATATCCTTTAATTTATAAATGGATTATATGCAAAGGTGCTGAGTCCAAGAGGATTTTCAGAGCATCAATGTTTTCAGCGCTGATTGGTCTGCAAATGGGAGCTTTTAGTGTTGTAATTGAGACTTTTATATCAGGAAAGACCGAATTGACTTTCGGAACATTTTTACTGATGATGCAATCAATACACCTTGCTATAGGTTTAGTTGAAGGAGTTGTAACTGCAACAATTATTACTTTCATATGGAGAGCTAGACCTGAAATTATAGAAAAAGCAGCTATTGGAGAAGCTCTTGGTAATATATATATTAAGAAAGTATTGATAGGTATTTTAATTGCAGTAGTTATGGTTGGTGGTTTACTTTCATGGTTTGCATCTAAAAATCCTGATGGCTTGGAATGGTCTATTGGAAAAAACTCAGGTACAACAGAAGTTAAAGCCCAAGATGAAATTTATAACACATTACAGGAAATACAAAGTAAGACAGTATTTTTACCTGATTACAGCTTTAAGATAAACGAAGGAGCTACACAAGCAGAAAATGCATGGCCTTCTATTAATAGTGGAACAAGTATTTCTGGTATTGTAGGAGGAACGTTGACACTTACACTAGCAACATTTATAGGATTAGTTATCAGGTGGGGAAAAAGAAAGAGCAGTTAACATCAAGGAGTGGGGGGAACTCTGCTCTAATTTTATAATAAGGATTTGATTTTATATGCAAAGCATAATAAATTCACTATATAATATGAGGTCACTGGATGAATTAGCGAAGAAAGAAAGCTTAATACATAGTCTTCATCCTCTTGTAAAGCTATTAACCACATTCATATATTTGAGTGTGGTTGTATCATTTGGAAGATATGAAATTGGTGGTCTTTTACATTTAATTTTTTATCCTATACTTATTTTTTCATTGGCAGAGTTACCAGTTGTGCCAATTCTCAAAAGGATATTGTATGCGCAGTCTTTTATAATCGGAATTTGCATATTAAATCCATTGTTTGATCAGCATACTATAATTCTTGGTGGGATAGTTATTTCAAGAGGATGGATTACATTTTTATCTATTTTTATTAAAGGTGGTTTAACTGCTGCGGCCAGTATTTTACTAATTGCAACTACAGGAATAGACAGGTTAGCTGTAGCATTGCGAATGCTTAAAATTCCTAGGATTTTTGTATTACAGTTATTATTAACATACCGATATATAACTGTTATGATAGAAGAGGTTTCTAGGATGGTAAGAGCATATTCACTTAGGGCACCTGGACAAAAAGGCATACAGCGAAGTGTTTGGGGATCTTTTGCAGGACAGTTGATACTTAGGACATTTGATAGGTCACAAAGGGTTTATCAGTCTATGATCTTAAGAGGATTTACAGGTGAATATAATACTGGAGCGGTTGCAAAAGTAAATTTCAAAGATTTTGCTTATTTGGCGGGATGGAGTTTGTTTTTTATTATAGGGAGAATATTCAATATACCTATGTTTATAGGAATATTGGTTATAGGAGTGATTAAATAAATGAGTCATCATAAACTTGAGGTAAGAAGCTTGAATTTTTCATATCCAGATGGGCATGAAGCTGTAAAGAATATATCATTCACAATCAACCATGGTGAATCTGTTGGGATAATTGGTGCAAATGGTGCTGGGAAATCTACGTTACTTATGCTATTGATGGGTGTTATTTTTCCACATAGCGGAGAAGTTCTATTGGGAGATGTTCATGTAACTCCAAAGACGCTACCAATGATACGCCAGAGATTAGGAATGGTTTTCCAAGATCCTGATGATCAGTTGTTTATGACAACTGTTTACGATGATGTAGCCTTTGGACCACGAAATTACAAACTTGATGAAAATGAAGTTCAAAGTCGAGTAACAAAGGCGTTGAATCTTGTAGGAATATCCAACTTGAAAGACAGAGCACCATTTAAACTATCAGGTGGCGAAAAGAGATCTGCCACAATTGCATCGGTTCTATCAATGGAACCTGACGTATTGATAATGGATGAGCCAACAGCAGCTTTAGATCCTAAATCAAGGCGAAGAGTAATAGGTTTGTTAAAAAGTTTTGAACACACAAAGATAATCACCAGTCATGATTTGGATATGGTATTTGAGACTTGTAAAAGGATTATTGTAATAAAAGAAGGTGAAGTTGCTGCAGATGGAACTGCAGTTGAGATTTTGACCAATGTGGAATTATTAGATGATTGTAGGTTAGAAATACCACTTTCACTTCAGAATTGTCCTAGATGCGGAAAGGGGAAAGCCTAAAGAGAATGAAATAATCCTCATAACTATAAAAATTTATTTATAGTTATGAGGATAAGCAAGGATAATATACTGTAGATATTATTGAATGTGGCTTTAAATTCATTGCTAAGTGATTAAGTAATTGAGATATAATATATTTAGTTAAGGCATATTTTCGATTATCTTTTTTTGAAGCATCACATTGCATTAAGGATTTATTAAAATTTAATTATTAGCACTATAAAATTTAAAATTCAACATATATATTAAATAATTGCGATAAATTATAAAAAAAGTATAACGTTTACATTAAGAGTATGATATAATAAATATATAAAATATTATTATCAATTACAACAAATATAGGGGGGATAAATATGCTAGGAATAGTTATTTTTATTAGTTTTATATTAATTGCTTGTAATGCTCTTTACGAAACAGATGAAACCCAAGAAAAAACAGAGGGGTTAGAATCACAATTGA
>Ga0302173_10001010_pt1 | contig 14411 bp, 9 predicted proteins | sample I_Fen_N3_1_FD_198785 | JGI IMG/M metagenome (GOLD analysis project Ga0302173, IMG submission 198785) | Peat permafrost microbial communities from Stordalen Mire near Abisko, Sweden - I_Fen_N3_1 | ecosystem: Environmental > Terrestrial > Soil > Wetlands > Permafrost | place: Sweden: Abisko... | reverse complement strand
TATCCATTTCACACTTTCATCGAAAAAGAATTCCCACTACAAGACACAGAAGAAGCATTTCAATATGCCATTAAACATAAACCCTACAGGGTTTTAATAACAATTTAAAATGAGTAAAATCTCAAAAAAATATCAAATGCTTTTTATCACCATGTTTTGTTACCTGTTTTTTTATACAGGCCGACATAACTTTGGATGGGCAACAAAAGCAATGCGCGAAGATTTAGGAATTTCATATACGTTCATAGGCTGGATCAGTTTTGCCATGCTAATAGGATATTCGTTAGGACAATTTATTAACGGAAATCTTGCCGATCGTTTTAATCCAAAATATTTGGTTCCAATTGGTGCTTACTTATCCATTGCCTGCAATTTAGGAATCAGTTTTACCCATTCACCTTATATCATTTTAGTTTTATGGTTTTTAAACGGCTATTTTCAGTCGATGGCTTGGGCGCCGGGAGGAAAAATAATTGCGAATTGGTTTAAAACCGAAGAGCAAAACAAAGCTTTCGGATTGTATACCATGGCAGCGGGATTTTCATCGGCTGTAACATTTGCTATCTCGATTTACATTACATCGTTGCATTTAGATTGGAGAATGTTGTTTCGATTACCGGTTTTATTACTGTTAGTTTCCGCAACTGTGTTTTTACTTTTTATAAAAGCATCACCAAATCCAGTAGAAAGAAAATCAAAAGGGTTTAACTTCTCCGAAATAAAAAAGAGTTACAGAGAAGTTCTTAGTCATAAAAAATTCAGATTGGTTTGTTTGTCTTTTGGTTTGGAAAGTATGGCACGTTATGGATTGATATTTTGGGTTCCCGTGCACTTTTTGGGTGATAACTGGAAAGAAGATCCAAGTTTAATCTGGGTTACTTTTTTGCTTCCGCTAGGTATGGCATTTGGCGCTTTTAGCTTTGGACAATTGTCGACAAGATTATTCAAAAGTAATTACAAAGCTGTTGTTTTCGGAATGTTAATTTGTTGCGGACTTTGTTTCCTGCTTTATTTTTTGCACAATGCAAACTTGTTTCTTTTAGGTTTTCTTCTTATAACCTGCGGATTTTTTGTTTACGGACCTCAAGCTAATTTTTGGGCTTTATGTCCTCAAATTATGGGCAAAGAACGGACTGGCACGGCAATTGGCACGATGAATATGTGCGGTTATCTTTTTGCAGCTCTTGGAGAACCTTTATTAGGATTTATTATTGAAAAAACGGGTTATACTAAATTTTTGTTCTTAGTTATAGCCGTAATATGTTCGCTGTCAGCTTTAATAATGTATTCTATAAAAGAAGAGCGATAAAATTTGCATGGATTAATAAATTACAGAATTTTCACATAGTATGCGTTTGTAATTTTGTATTGAAAATTTAAAAAAAAGCCCCCAAAATCATCTGATTCTGGAGGCTCTTTTTATTTCTTCCGATTATTTAATTTTAAGGAAATTCTAGAAAGCTTGAGTAAAACTAATGGTCAGGCGCGTACCATTTTCTTTAACATAATTCATATTGCTTGACTGCCATTGCGAAATAACAGTATAGTAATCTTTATTAAATAGATTTTCGACACCTAAACGAATAGTACTTTTTTCTTTAAAGGTATAGCTCGATGAAAGATTAAAAGCTGTAAAAGATTTTATAGGTCCCGTTCCATAAGTATAAGCTCCATTTATGGGTTGAAATCGGTCTCTTCCGGTAGTGCTAATCATTTGTAGAAAAATAGACCAATCCTCTAGAGGTCTAAAAATAGTATAAGCAGCTATTTTTGGTGGATTGATACGATCTCCGCCTAAGTATACTTTTTTGTCTGTAAGTTCGCGTTTTCCTTCGGTAAAAGAATAATTCGCTCCAATATCCATTTTCGAAAAAAGACGATATTTTGCAGACAATTCAAAACCATAAATTTTTTCGGGTGAGCGTGAAATCTGCGGATTACCATCAATATAAACATACGAAGCTCCTAATTTTGATGTACTATAATATACCGCTCCTTCATAAGAAAGTTTGTCCAGAGATCCAGAGAAACCAAATTCATAATTATTTGCAGTAACGGCTTTTATAGAAGTATTGCTTACCGTATTTTCTTTTGCAGCACGCAAAACCAAACCTAAATCGGCCACGCTGAAACTCTGAGAAAAACTAACAAAAGGTTTAAATAAGCTCCATTTTGTATAACGTAATCCTGCATTAAACATAAGAGCATTAAAATCTAAGGCTCCGCCATTTACAGCAACACCACCGCCAACATAAGTTCCGTTTACATAATTGCGAATACCAATAGTAGTATAATCCGGAACATAAATATTTACGTTTTCAAGCCTTAAACCAGTTTTAAAAACAAGATCTGGTCCAAACATATTTTTAAGCTGAAAATAAGGAGCTAAATTGTTCATCTTCATTTCAGGAATTACAACTCGTCCATCCGTAAGATTTGTATCTGTAATATCCGAAAGAATATCTAATCCATACGTTAAATTACCAGATATAAGAGTACTAAATTCATAAGGCGTATTTAAATTTAGACGAAAACCCAATTTTTTACTTTGTGTAGCCGGTTGCCCGTTATTTTCAAAAAAGTCACTATAATTAATTAGCGTAAGATAATCTTGAAAATAAAGCGTAGCATTAACATCAGTATTGCCAATAATGTTTTTTCCAATATAACTTAAACTTGCATTATGATTGTACGGAGTTCCTTCAGGCTCGCCTGGGCGTTGTCCTTTAACCCCAATAGTTGGCGAATCAAAATTACCGTAAACCCCTGCTTTTGCAACATAATCAGTATGTTGCGTGCTTTGGAAATAGTTATACATTACTTCCAAGCGATTATTGGAATTAACATCATAACCAATTTTAGCAAAAGCATTGTAGTTTTTTAGATCATTCATACCATATTCCGGTGAAAGCACGCGACCTTTGGCATCACGATAAAGACCCGTTTCTTCATAACGACCGCTAACAACATAATCGATCTTTTTTACCTTTCCAGAAAATAACTGAGATACAAAGAAACCTGCTGTTTCTTTTGGTTTTACAAGAGAAAAATTTGTTCCAACCTCGGTCGATCCGCTTATGGTTTTATCTGTGTTTGCTTTTTTCGTAATATAATTTATCAAACCACCATCAGCACCATTTCCGTAAATAGCCGTTGCGCCTTTAATTACCTCAACGCGGTCTAACACACTTGGATCTAGAGAACGCATATCTTTGGCTCCGTCTCTTAAAGGCGTAGATTGCGGAATACCGTCAATCATAACCAATACACGACGACCTCGTAAAGTTTGACCTAAGTTTTGAGTTCTATTAGTCGTGAAACCCAAACCTGGCACAGATGCACCTAAAATGTCACTAAGATTAGAACTAATGCTTAATTGTTGTTGTATTTGCTTTTTAGACAGTAAGGTAACCGATGACGGAACTTCGTCTAAAATTTCGGCTTTTCTAGAGGCAGAAACCACAATTTCTTGTAATTCGTTATCAGATTCTTTTTTATCTTTTAAGACAGTGTCCTGACTTTTAGCGTTTTTATCTTTTTCGGTTTTAGTGTTTGTTTTAGAAATTTGCTGTGCAGAGAGTGAACTTATAGTGAGAAACACTAGAAGTAGAGTAGAAATTCGTATCATTTGGTTATTTAGACTTAATTAAAATAGTGGTGCAAATATATAAAACCAATTAAAAACTTGAACTGATTGTGCAGTTGTTTTTATTTTTAATAATGATTGTTGCGCCGATAGTGTTGATAATCAGTGTATAAATTGAATTTTTTTTACCGATAATTTGATTTTTTATATCAGTAACAGTAACAGAATTGAGTTGAAAATGAGTTTTTTAAGAGAAATTATATCATTGTTTATTGTGCGTTTAGAGGCAATGCAATATAATTTTTGAAGTTTGAGCTTTAGATTTTCGAAGCATTTTATTTCAATTATTAAGAAACTGAGGCTTTTTTTAAATTTGTTAGTAAATAATAAATTATCGTCTTTTTTTTAACAGATGAAAAAATAAATTATCTCTATATTTGATAAGAATAGGATCATTTATTAATTTAAAAATATTTGGAATGGAAAGAGCTATAAAACTAAAAGTTCGTAAGGAGTTGGATAGTAAGCAACAATTGAATATAATTAAATTAAAAGGGAGTTTAATTTCTAAAGGATATACCGAGATTATTCATATTCTGGATCAGGATGATGAGTTTCATATCAATTCTTTTGAAACTCCAGTCGAGACAAAAACCGAAGTCCAGGAATTTATCAATGCATTTATAATTAAAGAAAATCTAGCCGATACAATATCGCTTTTTAGATAATTTTGCGTGCTGATAAATCATATCTATAAAAAAACCTCCATTAGAAATAATGGAGGTTTTGTTTTTTATATCGGTACAACTTCAAATTTGATTTGCATTGAGTCTGGATTTTTAAAAATATCAATTCCTTTCTCGATTTTGGCCAGAACAATTAAGCCAGCTTTAACTTCATGATCATCCTGATTATAAAATATAGCAATTCCTCCACCAAGCCAATAAGCAATATCACCTTTTTGAAACGACGTTTTTACAATTCCGTTCTTTGATAGTTCTTTTGAAATTCCGCTATACTTTTCTCTATTTCCTAAGTCACTCATGTCTAATGTTAACGGCAGCATTTTTATAAAGTCTTTTGTAGCTTCGCTGTTTGTAAATTGGGCATATAATACTGTTTTTCCAGTAGTTATTTTCAATTTTTGATTTTGACTGAACAAAGGAATTACAAATAGTACTGTAAAGATAGAAGCGACTAGATTTTTCATACTGCATTTTGGTATTTCAAATAACAGTCAATATACAAACAAAAACTATAAAAATTTTGCATAGAATTGAGTTAGTTTAGTAACTGCTTGATTTACATATTCAGGTTTCCAATACGTTTCGATATGAGTTGCACCTTCAATAAGAAATAGTTCCTTGTTTTTTGCACTAGTTGCTTTAGCAAATGCATCTTCAGTCATATAATAAGAGTCCGCTTTACTGCCGGCAATCATTAGTAAAGGCTGTTCAATTAAATCCATGTTTGTTGAGGCATCCCAAGTCATTAAATCCAATAAACTGCTTAAAGTATATTTTGCACTAGAATTTGGATGCGGATAAGTTATCGAATAATATTCAATTCCTTGTCGGTACAAATCAACGGGAATACTAGCAATTTGCTCCTTAGTTAAAGGAGTTGCACTATTATTTGCATATAAAATTTCGCCTCCTGCAGCTTCTTGCGCTCTCGCATCCGAAGCTTGTTTTAGTCGTTCTTGAATTGTAGAAATTTGAGAATTCATATAACCGTTACGTCTTACAAGTCCCGAGTTAAACATACTCAAAGTAGCTACAGATTTAAAACGTTTGTCTGATTGCGCTGCTTTTAAAGAGTAACCGCCACCACCACAAATACCAAGTAAACTAAGTCTTGATACATCAACGCCAGCATATTGAGAAATAAAATCAGCCATCGAATAGATATCTTCAATTCGGTTTGCGGGTTTATCTACATTTCTGGGAAAACCACCACTTCCGCCTTGATAAGCTGCATCTGCCGTAATGGTAATATAACCTTGTTCTGCTAAGTGTTGCGCGTATAAACCAGCAACTTGTTCTTTTACACCACCGTTTGGATGCGCAATAACAATAGCAGGATATTTATTTGCCGGATTATAATTGGGCGGTGTATAAACATTGGCAACTACAGTGATATCTTTAATTTTGTAGCTAACAGGGTTAATATTTACTTTTCCTTTTACATTTTCTGTAATAGCGCCATCATATACTAATGTATATTGGTTTTTGGTATTTTCATTATTTTTCATATTAATATTTTTTAAAATTTCTTTCATAGAACTGCTTTCTGCAGGACCTACTTTGTTTTTAAGAATGTCTGCTATAGTGTTTAATTGAGTTTCTGTAATTCCGTTATAAATACCAACATTAATATGAGAACGCAGTTGTGGTTCGGCATTGCCTAAACTTGCCAATGTAGTTATAGTTACTATTTCGCGGGTTTTAAAATCTAAAATGTCACGACTAAAAATATCTGCAAAAAGATGTTCCTTTAAAAAAATATCAATAATTGGAGCAAAATCAGCAGTACTTGTTTTCATTTCCTTGCCTAACAATTTAGTTTGCAATGCTGTTCCTCTTTTTAATTTGCTTTCATTGCCTGCAATAGGAGAGGGCGTTTTTCCAATTTCATCGTGAATTCCATTCTTTTTGCGTTCTTCCAGAACCGTAATAAAGGTACTTAAAGCATTGAGCGAGCGCGGAAAACCTGCATAGGCATATATATGAACTATTATTTCTTTGATTTCGTTAATGTTTAAACCAGCATCTAATCCGCTGTTTAATGCCGTGCGAAGCTGTTGAGTGTCGCCTTTGGTTGTAAATGCTGCAATAAGAATTATGCTTTGTTCTTTATTAGTTAATGGTTTGTCAGTTTTCATGTTAGTTTGGGCGTTTAATGAAGTTACAAATCCTAGTTGAATTGTTAAGACTATTAAGAAGGATATTTGTTTTACCTTTTTCATATTCAGTTGTTTAAATTAGTAAAGCAAATTTCGATATATTAAAAAGTATGGAGCTTATATGAATTACGGAATTACTTACCAATATTACGGATTGAGAAATGTTTAAGAAAAAACGGGTATTTATTTTATAGCTTTGTATAAAGAAAACCATATTTACGATGGATGATATTATAAATTTCGATACCATAAGCCAGTACAACGCTTTTAATAAACAAGAAACTTTACATCCTTTAATAAGTCTTGTTTATTTAGATAATGCAGCACCAAGACAACAACGAAAATTGAATTATAGTTTTTACACTGTTTTTCTCAAACAAGTGTATTGTGGCGATTTACGTTATGGACTAAGCAATTATGATTATGAGCAGGGAACTTTAATTTTTTTGGCACCAGGGCAGGTTATTGGTCAAAATAGTGACGAATATTACCAACCTCAAGGTATTGCATTGGTGTTTCACCCAGATTTGCTTCATGGTACATCGTTGGGAAAAACGATACAGAACTACAGTTTTTTCTCTTATTCTTCAAACGAATCACTTCATTTATCCGAAGAAGAAAAACAAATAATTTTAGATTGTTTTGCAAAGATTAATTACGAATTGAAACATGCTATTGACAAACATAGTAAACATTTAATTGTAGCAAATATCGAATTGTTTTTAGATTATTGCACTCGTTTTTACGATCGCCAGTTTATAACCAGAGATGTAGTTCATATTGGAATTTTAGAGCAATTTGAGGAACTGCTTAATACCTATTTTTCTTCTGATAAACCTTTAAAAATGGGACTTCCTGCCGTTGCTTATTTTGCCGAAGAGCTTAATTTATCAGCTAATTATTTTGGAGATTTAATAAAAAAAGAAACTGGCAAAACAGCGCAGGAATACATACAATCTAAAGTGATTGAAATTGCCAAAGAAAGAATATTTGACCAAAGTAAATCTTTAAGCGAAATTGCTTACGCGCTAGGTTTTAAATATCCACAGCATTTTACCCGATTATTCAAACAAAGAGTAGGAGTTGCACCAAAAGAATACAGAGCCTTGAATTAAAATTTACATGTTTTTATAAGAAGGAATAATTCTTTGCGTGTGTATTATCACAGATATTTTAATGTAAATATTTTTGTCCAATAATATTCAGGATGTTGTTTGTTGTTTGTTTTGTTGCCAAATACAACAATGCAATAAGAATAGCACGAATAATTAGTTTGTACCTTTTTAAATCAAAAGCCGAAAAATATTGATAATAGAAAATTGCTACATAAAGAAAGGTTAATACAGTCAGATAAAGATTTACCTGAAGAAGAAACTCTTTATTATCAATAAAGATCATTAAGATTGGTAAAATAAGGCTTAGTGTTAATGTTCCAGCCAGCAAATACATATTGAGTACCAGATTCTCGGTATAATTTTGTTTGCTTTTTCTGAAGAATAAGTAACTTATAAATGCAATAATTGGAATGTGTAGAAAAACAGTAATTTTTGAGTAGTCTTTTAATATTTTAAATAATCCCGAAACATTCGTTTCATCATATAAAGATGAGGCTTCAATTTTTCCCCATTTTTTTATAAAATAACCTATTGTTAGCAAAAGAATTACTGTTGCAAAATAATTAAAATGTTTTGTTCTTTTTCCTTGTACATATTCTCTAATACTATGTCCGGGTCTTGTAAATAGTTCTTTTATTGTATAGAAAAAGCCTTTGTCAAAGTGAAATATTCCATGAATAAAATCATGTTGAAGAACATGAGATAAAGAAAATCGATGTGTTGATGTTGATTGGCTACAATTACTACAAAATTTTCCTGTAATTATTTCATTACAATTTAAACAGTTATTTGTCATTGGTTAATTTAAATATTGGGCAATTTATGCTGATTATTTTGGTTTTTCGGTTTGTTATGGTATTATTGGTAACATAACTTTTTATGAAACTATTACCTATTTAGTTTGTAAAAAAAACGATTTACTTCTAATTCTTCAAACTGTTTGGCGAATTTAATTATTTTTTAATATTTAATAAATAAAATATTACCAGATGACAGAATAAATTTGATACTATTCTAAAAAGACTGATTTCCTTGTATTTTTTTTTTTTTTTTTTCAGTTTTACACAATAGAGATATATTAAAAAACATATCCGAATCCGATGTTCAGGTAAATAGGCCTCAATCCAAAAGTGATCGTTTCAAAGTCAGATTTAAAGATGTCATTTAATCCCCATGTTAAATTTGAAAATACATTTAAATGCCTGGAGGCGTTCCAGCTGCTTCCAACTTCTATGCCGTAGGCGAATTTTTTTAATTCACTTGAAAAATCATAAGTTGCAGTTTTGTCCCCACTAAAAACAACTTTATTACCTGTTGGGCCTCCTTCTCTAAGGTAACCGTCGTATACATAACCAGAGAAATCTTTTTCTATTAATAATGAATAAAAGGTTCCCAACGAAAATTCCCATTTATCATTTAAGGCATATGTAGCCAAAATAGGAATTGTTATGTAAGAGTTATCTACCTGAGTGTTTACACCTCCGGTCCAATTACCTGCAACGTTTTCACCATTTTCGCCAATTATTTCCATACTGTAATTCTTAACCCTCGAATCTGTCTCCATTGCTTTATTTTCAAGTCGGATACCAGTTTTAATTCCCCATGATTTCTTCTCTTTTCCAAACCAATAAGTTGCACTTCCTTCTACGCTAAAATTTAGTTTTGGATCGAATTTATTAATTTGTCTAATTTCTGCAGGTAAAGGCATTGGAGTAAAACCTCCAATATTGATACCTGTTCGTATTTGAAAAACAATGCTGTCTTGGTGTATTTTACGATCTTCTTGTGCATTCGAAGTTATGCAGTTTCCAAAAAAGAGAACCAAGAAAACTAAAAAATTTAATTTTACCATTTTATTGATTTTATTCATGAATTATTTCTACTTCGTCGATTAATAGCGTACTACCTTCAGATCCGGCAAATGTATCTCCATCTATACTGGAAGTAAATACTAATGTTATACTGTATTTTCCATCTCTCAGTTTTTGCTCGTCAAGTTTCCAATTATCTTTAAAAACAAAAGGGATATGAAAAGAAGTCCATTCTTCAGTTTCAATTCGTGCTTCTAAAGAAATACGAGCGATTGCTATCACATTTTCATGAGTAAATTTATTTGTCCCATCCAAATATTTAAGATTAGAATCTGTTTCAAAAAATATAGCATAACAATCCCAGGAATCTTTTTTGTTAGGGTTTTCGATGTTTCCTTCTTTGTATACATTTCCTGCTTTATACTTAAAAAATCCCTTTACAGCATAAGGTACAATTTCTACAGGCATTCCTAATCGTAAACTTTTTAGTGGATTGATAATAGAATTAGCTAAATCAAATTCTCCCATAAATAGATTTCCGGCAGCCATAGGTTTACCCATAGTTGCACCTAGGTTTCCTGTTGATCGGGTTATTAATTTTACGCCCTGACCTTCTTTGCCTGCTGCTAATCTTGCTGTTGGATAATCATCAGGATTAGCAGCTGTTCCTGTTAAACTAAAGCCCGAATTTCCGCTTGCCCAATCCATAATGTTCTGATTTTCCTGATTTATTTCGTAGAAAACATCAAACTTATTATTTTCAATACGCACATGTTCAAAACTATATTTTGATCCTATGGCAGTAGTTATATACTGAACTTCATATATTTTTTGAGAATGACCATCTTCCGATGTTACGGTATAGAACTGAGGATTTGTAAAATCTAAATTTGTTCCGCTTTTTGGCGAAATTGTTGCGCCGGGCGACAAACTAAAAACCGGAGCCTGCGATGTTAAATCAGCAAATGCTTTAACGAATATCTGTACGCGTTCGTTTTGAATAACGGGATCTTTTTTAAGTATATCACTATCGACAGTACAGGATATAATATCAGCCTCAGCGTTAGGAAGCTCATCTTTTATGCACGAGACACAAAATAAGCAATAGATTACGGTAAAAAAGTAGAAAGTATATTTCATAACGTTACATATACATTAGTTTTTTTTTATACTAAACTCAGATTTTATAATACCATCTTGATTAAACTTTTCCATTAAAACTTTATAAATTCCAGTATAGAATATCGACTGGCTTTTTTCGGTATAAAAAGAAGCGATTTCTTTTTGTTCTATTGTTTGTTGAACATTGGTATAAGAATCAGGAAAAATAGCGGTTGTCTAGACAGAAAGATTTACTTTATTCCTAATAATGTGTTCAAAAATATTTACTTATTAAGTGGCAGATAATCAGTTTACTAAAATAGCATTAGCTATATCGCTCCGGAACATATTTATAACATTTCCTGTTTTTAAGATAACAATGGTCTTTTTGGTCGGTTTAATTTAGCAATACCAACTTTAATTATTTTTGAATAATAAAAATTAATAAAATTTTCTATTTCATAAATGTAATAAAAGTGCTATAAAAAAACAATGTTTAAAGCGTTTATTGATATTATAATTATTTTTTAGAAAGAGTGAGAGATTTTATATTTCAGGTCAATTTAGGAAAAAGACATCCTTTTAGAAAAAAAAGAATTTGAAAAATGAAGAAGTTAATGCTGGCGCAGTATTGAGATCAAAATGAAGAATTTCCTTAACTACAAGGTTTATAGTATATAAGTGGTTTGTATTCTCTAGTGTAGAGAAACTTATAAAAAAGCAGTCAAGATTCTTTTTTTTAGAATCTAATTTATAGGGAGTACAAAATAATAGGGTCATCTTGCCAATGACCCTATAAGTACTTTCGTTTATTGCTTACTAATTCAAAATACTTAGAAACCTAAGTAGTAACGAAAGGTATTTTTAATACTATTTTTGAGGTTTAAATATAAATTCGAAACGTTGAGCATCTTTCATCAAGACTTTTACAAGCTTTTGAATGTCTTGCGTCGTTATGGAATTTATTATGTCAAGATTATTTTTAGGATCATTTTTATTGTATCCTTCTACATTAAAATCGTATAGTAAATTTAACTCGTAACCTGTGTATTCTTTTTCTTCTTTTAATTCTTTCAGGTAACTCGTAACTACTTTATTTAGATCGTCTTTATCAATTTCATTATTTTCAATTTTTTGAATTTCTTTATAAACAATACCAACAAGTTTCTCAACTTTATCAGGATCACAATCAAAATACACATAAAAGTTAGCTACTTCTTTTGGTCTTTTAGATAAAGAACTGTAAACACTAGCTCCATAAGTACCGCCTTCTTGCTCCCTTAATGTCTCCATTAATCTAAGCTCCAGAATGTCTTGAAAAGCTTTTAAAATATAGGTATTTTTTAAACTGTATTCAAATGGTTTTTTAAATGATATACGAACAGTTGCTTTTGGATCTTCCATCGCAATAAAAATTTCTTTTTTATTACTGTCCTTCAACCAGGCAACCGAATTATCTTCCCATTTTTCTTTTTTCTTTGTAGTAGGCAAACTGGCTATGTATTTCTCTAATAAAGGCTTAAGGTCCTCTTTTGAAAGATCACCTACTATTGAAAAAGTAAAATCGGCAGGGTTATTAAAACGTTCTTTATAAATAGATTTAATCTTTTCGAATGACACGTCTTTTATATATTGCTCGTCAAAAAGACGCATTTTTGTATTGTTGAATCCATATAAGGAAGTCGTAATACTATCTTGCATTTTATAAGCAATATCATTCTTTCTTTGAATTAAGCTATTTTGTAAATTGTTTTGTAAAACCTTAAAACTGCTTTCATCAAAACGGGGTTTTACAAATTGTAAATGCACTAATTGTAGCATAGTTTCGAGATCTTTAGTAGTAGTCATACCCGAAATATTTTCTTCTAATGCTGTAATTTCTATTCTTGTACTTGCATTCTTTCCTGCCAGAATTTTAGTCATATCTGTGGCGTTATAATCTCCTAAACCAGACATTCTTACCAAAGTTCCTACCATTGCAGCAGAAGGAAGGTCGGCATCTTTAATTAAAGAATTACCACCAAAGCTTACTGCTTCGAGTAGCACATTGTTTTTTTCAATGTCTGTAAATTTGTAATCAACAACCACACCGTTGCTCAATACAAAACGGGTTGAACCTAATTCCTTATTATTCTTTTCGGATACAATTTTACCTGATTTAATTTGAATACCCGAAATCAATGTTTTACCTACAAACTCATCCGTGTAAGCTATTAAACTAGCGTCGTTTTCGACTTGATTAATAATTTTTAAAGCTTCGTCCCGCGAAAGGTTATTTTCATTTTCGACTCCTGTAACATCTAACACTCTATTTTTTGTAGTGTATAATTTTGTGACATATTCATTTAAATCCTGAGGAGTCATTTCATTAAAAATAACTTTAATGATATCAAATTCCTTTGTAATATCTGTCATAGCTTCATTTTCCAGATAATTTTTCTGAATCATGTTCACTATTTCTGCGTGAGGAGTCTGGTCGATCTTACTAATTTTAGTTTGATAAAGATTAGTATAATAAGCTTTCGTTCTATCAATTTCTCCTTGCGTAAAACCAAATTTCACGATACGATTTAACTCTATCAACGCAGTTTTAAATGCTTCTTGTTGTTGGTTTGGTTTTGGAAAGATTAGCAAACCGAAGGTATTATTTGCTCTCGCTAAACTGGAATAACTGCAACTTGCGGAAACAAATGGAGACTCTGGTTTTTGAGAAATCTCTCTAAGTCTTGAATTTAACATTCTTGTAACCATTCCGTTAAAAAGCGATTCTTTTAAATCGGCTACAGTTTCGTCTTTTAGTGATTTGGGCTGATTGATTGTGAAAGAAATTGTTGATGTGGCAACTTCTTTATCGGTTCCTAAATTATAAAGCATGGCCTCATTATCCGGAATTATTGTAACGACTCTTTGTATCGGATTTTTTATCGCGGGAATTGTACTAAATAACTTTTCTATTTTTTGTTCTATTTCTGCTACATCAATATCACCCACAATTGCAATAGCTTGCAAATCTGTTCTGTACCAATCGTGGTAAAAATCGCGTAGGGCTTTGTACTTAAAATTATCAATTACAGTCATTGAACCAATTGGCATACGATCTGCATATTTGGTTTTATTAAACATTGTGGGTAATGATTTCTTGAAAAGACGCATATATCCATTTTGTCTTGTTCGCCACTCTTCTTTAATTACGCCACGTTCTGAATCTATTTCTGATTCTGTAAGCGATAAACCATCAGCCCAATCGTGTAAAATCAATAAAGAAGTATCAACTAATCCGGGTACATTTGTAGGGATATTGTCCATGTTGTAAACCGTTTCGTCAAAAGCGGTATAAGCATTAATGTCTTTTGCGAAAACGGCTCCATGTTTTTGAAGTGTATTTAAAATACCTTTTCCCGGAAAATTTTTAGTTCCATTAAAAGCCATGTGTTCCAGGAAATGTGCAAGTCCTTGCTGGTCGTCATTCTCTAAAATAGAACCTACATTTTGAATAATGTAATAACTCGCAACATTTTTAATTACATCTGTTTTGTAGATATAATACGTCATTCCATTTTTTAGAACTCCTTTTTTAATTCGGGTATTCACCGGAAGCGGATCGTTCATTTTTAGTTCTTGTGCTGTAACAGTATGTGCTGTTACTAAAAGAAAAAATACAGTTAATAAATTTTTCATGTTTTTTATAGTAATTGTAGATGTATGTCTTATTTGTAGGGGAGATTTTTTTTTAAAAGATTCAATACGTTTCCTGCCCTGATTTAAAATAAATTTTAAAGGGATACTATTTGAAACATTTTGTCGAGATAAATACAATAGTCCATTAATAATAAACGATGCTTTACAATGATTAATGTTTAAAAAATGGAAACAGTAATGAATTGAAAATAATA
>Ga0302173_10001007_pt1 | contig 14433 bp, 13 predicted proteins | sample I_Fen_N3_1_FD_198785 | JGI IMG/M metagenome (GOLD analysis project Ga0302173, IMG submission 198785) | Peat permafrost microbial communities from Stordalen Mire near Abisko, Sweden - I_Fen_N3_1 | ecosystem: Environmental > Terrestrial > Soil > Wetlands > Permafrost | place: Sweden: Abisko... | reverse complement strand
TAAGACCGAGAAGAAACGGTAAAAAAAGCACTCAAATTACTGACCGAAATCAATGTTAAAACAAATTATAATCCAACAAGAATCCTAGATTTATACAATCGTGGAGTTTTACGTATTAGTCTTGGCAATAGTTCATTGGCACTCGACGATTTAAAAAAAGTAGAATACACGATTGATCGTGATCCTAAAAATAAGAATATCGTGCTTAGTGATTCTTTACAGAAAAAACAGAACTTATTTAAGAGTAAACTTTACGATCGATTGGCAAGTATTTATGCAACGTACGAAATGGATGCTTTTGCGATTCATTATTACCACAAAGCAATAAAAAGTGCTCCTGATGATTTGCTTATTTTATACAATTTTGCGGCATTATTACAGCGAAGAAAAGTGAACGATTTGGCGCGATTTTATTTAGAAAAAATAGTGCGCGAGAAACCAAATCATGCACATGCTCGTTGGGCACTTGCGCGGTTGTATAGCGATATGGGAGAATACGATAAAGCAATGGATAATATTACCGAAGCTTTTAAATCCGAAAAGGCGATTATAGAACGAACTGCGGGCTATGGCGGGAGAGATTTAAGAACAACACGCGGTTTGATATATCATAAATTAGGAGAATCTGATAAAGGAATTGCCGATTTGAAAGAAGCCTTAGAAATGGATAAAAACAATTCGTACGCGATGAAAAATCTCGGAATCATTTATCTGGATCAACATAAATATACAGAAGCTTGCGAATTATTCCGTAAAGCCAACGAACTTAAGTATGCACTGGTTTATGACGAAACTGATTTAACATCATTGCTAGAAAGTGCCTGCAATAATGTTCAGCCCGAAGTTGTTGTAAATAAAAAACCATTTGTTTTCCCGAATCCTGCAACGACAGTAATTTCAATCGAAAATTTTGATGAAGTCAATTTTGAGTATGAAGTTTTTAGTTTCGAATCAGTTTCGGTTTTAAAAGGAAAAAGCACAGATGGAAAAATTGATGTTTCCAGTTTATCTTCCGGTTTCTACGTGCTAAAAGTTTCAACCACAAATTCAGTAGAAACGTTTAAAGTGATTAAAGAATAACTTTAGATTTAATTCTTTACGAATTTCTGCAGAATAACTAAGAAATAACTTTAGAATCAAGTTTGTCGTAATCTTAGCAAACATTTCCTTAAATTTGCTTCCGTTATTAAAAAATACAATAGTTATAAAAAACAAGCTATGTTACAAATCGCATTTATTAGAGAGAATCAAGAGAAAGTAATCAAGGCTTTAGCAAAACGAAATATCGATGCTAAAAGCGTTGTTGAAGAAGTCGTGCAATTAGACGAAAACCGTCGTGCTACACAAGTAGAATTAGACAACACTTTATCTGAATCTAATAAATTGTCCAAAGATATTGGAGAATTAATGAAAGCGGGAGAGAAGTCAAAAGCGGCAATCTTAAAAGAAAAAACGGTTTCATTAAAAGAAAAAAGTAAAGAATTGGCAGAAAAAGCAGAAGCTTTGGCAGCCGAATTGACCAATAAATTATACACATTACCAAATCTTCCGGCAGATATTGTTCCTGAAGGAAAAACTCCAGATGATAATTTGAATGTTTTTCAAGAAGGTGATATTCCGGTTTTGCACGAAGGTGCACAGCCACACTGGGAATTGGTAAAGAAATACGATATTATCGATTTCGAATTAGGTGTAAAAATTACAGGAGCAGGATTTCCGGTTTACAAAGGAAAAGGAGCTCGTTTGCAACGTGCTTTAATTAATTACTTTTTAGACAAAAATACTGCTGCAGGATATAATGAAGTTCAGGTGCCACATTTGGTAAACGAAGCTTCAGGTTATGGAACAGGGCAATTACCAGACAAAGAAGGGCAGATGTATCACTCAACAATCGATGATTTATATTTGATTCCAACGGCTGAGGTTCCAGTTACTAATTTATTCCGCGATGTAATTTTAAACGAAAGCGAATTACCGGTTTTACACACGGCTTACACACCATGTTTCCGTCGTGAAGCAGGTTCTTACGGAGCACACGTACGCGGATTAAACCGTTTGCACCAATTTGATAAAGTAGAAATTGTTCGTGTTGAACATCCAGACAAGTCTTATGAAGCATTGGACGGAATGGTTGAACATGTAAAAGATATTTTGAAAGAATTAAAACTACCATACCGCGTTTTACGTTTATGTGGTGGTGATATGGGATTCACATCGGCTTTGACATATGATTTTGAAGTATTTTCGACAGCGCAAGATCGTTGGTTAGAAATTAGTTCAGTATCTAACTTCGAAACTTTTCAGGCAAATCGTTTGAAATTACGTTTCAAAGACAAAGACGGAAAAAACCAATTGGCACACACGCTTAACGGAAGCTCATTAGCTTTGCCAAGAGTTTTGGCAGGAATATTAGAAAATTACCAAACTCCTGAAGGAATCGTAATTCCAGAAGTTTTACGCCCTTACTGTGGTTTTGATATTATAAATTAGATTAACTTTTATAGTTCTTAGAGTCAACCTAACAGGTTTTTGAAATCTGTTAGGTTTCTTAATTTTAAATAAGAACTTTAATAAAAATAAAACAAGAGATGAATGGAATTTTAAATTGGAATGTAGATCCGGTTATTTTCATGATAACAGATAGTTTTCCTTTAAAATATTATGGAGCTCTTTTTGCCTGCGGGCTTTTACTGGGGTATTATATCGTAAGAAGTATTTATAAAAAAGAACATCTTGCGCTGGATAATCTGGATAGTTTGTTGGTATACGTAATCGTTGGTACAATTTTGGGTGCGCGATTAGGACATTGTTTTTTCTATGAACCTTCATATTTTCTTCAACATCCAATAGAAATTCTTTTACCAATTCAAAAAGTAGCTGGAGTTTATAAATTTGTTGGTTATCAAGGATTAGCAAGTCATGGTGGTTCAATTGGAGTTTTGATAGCAATGATTTTATATTGCCGAAAATACAAAGTAAAGTTCTTATGGATTCTGGATAAAATGGCGATAGGAGTTCCCGTTACAGGCGCTTTTATCAGATTTGGGAATTTTATGAATTCTGAAATCTACGGAAAACCAACAAATGGAAATTGGGGAATTGTTTTTCAAAGAGACGATATGATTCCCAGACATCCAACACAATTGTATGAAGCATTTGCCTATTTACTGATTTTTGGAATTGTGCTTTATCTCAACAAAACAGAAAGGTTTAAAAAAGCTGATGGATTTATTTTTGGATGGTTCCTGACTTTGATGTTTGTAGCCAGATTTATAATTGAATTTTTTAAAGAAAATCAAGAAAGTTTCGAGAATGATATGATCATTAATATGGGGCAAATATTAAGTATCCCGTTTATATTAATTGGCGTAATTTTGATAATCTGGAAATCGAAAAAACAGGAGGTAATTTAGTTTTCAGTCGCAGTATTCAGTTTACAGTGAATTGTGCTGAGAACTGAGACTGAACACTGTAAACTGAATACTGCGACTGAGAACTGAAAAAAGGCTGAAATATGAAAAACATCTTTATTTATATCGTTTTATTATGGTCAACGTTTTCATTTGCTCAAAATGATCAGCTCGCGCAATATTACTATGATAAAGGTGATTTTGAAAAAGCCAAAATCAGTTACGAAGAACTACTAAACGGTTCTCCATCCAATACACAATACTTCTTGAGAACGGTCGATTGTTATCAGCAATTGCAAAAATTTGATATTGCCGAAAAAGCAATTCAAGATCGTTTCAATAAATACAAACAAGGCGTTTTTTTAGTTGAATTAGGTTATAATTTTCAATTACAAAAAAATGAAGCCAAAGCCAAAAGTTACTACGAACAAGCAATAGAAAAAATAAAAGCGAGTCCCAATGATGTTTATGGGATTGGAAATTCTTTTGAGAAAAAAGTATTACTGGAATATGCGTTAAAAGCCTACCAAACGGCAATGCTGGTTCAGCCCAATTACAATTTTAATTTCCAGATTGGAATGTTGTACGGACAGTTGGGAAAGACAGATCAAATGATAGATCTTTTATTGACAGAATCATATAATAATCCTCAAAACGCTAATTTAATTCAAACACAATTAGCCCGTTTTATGAATGGCGAAACAGACAATACTGCTTTTAAAGATGCTATGCGTAAAGCTTTGATATTAAGAACGCAAAAAGATCAGGATGTTTTCTGGAATCACTATTTGAGTTGGTTTTATGTACAACAAAAAGAATTTGGAAAAGCCTTTATTCAGGAAAAAGCAATTTACAAGCGCGAACCGGAATCACTTTCTAGTATTGTCAATCTAAGTCAGTTTGCCATGAACGAAGATGATACAGATACCGCCCAGGAAATACTCAATTTTATACTTCAAAATACCAAAGATTTAGATTTATTGGTTCAGACCAATTCGTATTTAATGCAAATTAAAATCGATAAAGCTCAGGAAAAAGACTATCCAATTATCAATACAGAGTTACAACAATTGCTTACAACCTATGAAATAACTCCTTTTACCTTATCTTTGCAAATAATTCAGGCGCATTTTCTGGCTTTTAATCTCAAAAAGACTGAAGAAGCTAAGGTGATTATTAAAAGAGCGTTAGAATTAAACCTGAACGATTATCAAAAAGCAGATGCGAAGATGGAATTGGCAGACATCTTGCTTTTAGAAGAAAAGTTCAATCAGGCGTTGATTTATTATTCGCAAATTCAGTTGGATTTAAAGAATGATGTAATGGCGCACGAAGCAAGTTTAAAAGCCGCAAAAACGAGTTATTACAAAGGCGATTTTGAGTGGGCTTTAAAACAGTTTAAAGAGTTAAAAGCCGCAAATACGCAATTAATTGCCAATGATGCGCTGGAATATTTTTTATTAATAAATGACAATACAGTTGCTGATTCGACACAAACAGCATTGAAGCAATTTGCAAAGGGTGATTTTTTAATCTATCAGAACAAAAAGCAAGAAGCAATCAATCAGTTTCTAAGTATTTTAAAAACGTACAAAGGGCAAGAAATAGAAGCTGTAACATTGTTGCGTTTAGGTAAAATATATGAAAGTCAAAAAGATTTTAGTTCGGCTTTAAGCCAATATCAACAAATCATAGACAATCATAGCGACGGAATTTATGTAGATGAAGCACTGTTCTTTTCGGCAGAAATTTATAACGACGAATTGCACGATGCCGAAAAGGCAAAACCATTATATGAGAAGGTAATTTTTACTCATCAGGATAGTATTTACTTTGTTGATGCAAGAAAAAAATACCGACAGTTAAGAGGAGATAAAAATTTATAAAAACAGATCATTAGATTTTAGACTACTTAGATTATTAGACTTTTCTAAAATCTAGTAATCTAAAGATCTAAGAAGTCTAACAATCTAAAAAAGAATGATTATTTACAACGTTACTACCAATATACACGAAAGCGTTAAAGACCAATGGCTAAAGTGGATGCAGGAAAAACATATACCGGAAATTTTGGCGACACAAAAGTTTTCTTCAGCAAGAATCGTAAGAGTTATGATTGAAGAAGAAATGGGAGGTATTACTTATTCTGTTCAATATGTTACGGACAGCAAAGAAACTTTAGAAAGATATTATATTGAAGATGAACCAAAATTTCAGCAGGAAGCTTTAGGATTATTTGCAGATAAACTACTTTCTTTTAGAACAGAGTTGGAATTGATTTCGGAACATTAAAAGAGATTTATAGATGATTAGACTTCTTAGATTTTTAGACTTGCTAAAAACCTAATAATCTAAGAGGTCTAAAAGTCGAACAATCTAAAAAAGAAAATGGAAAAAGTAAAAGCCAAAAAACATTTAGGACAACACTTCCTGAAAGACGAAAGCATAGCAAAAGCAATTGCTGATACTTTAAGTTTAAAAGGATATGATGAGGTTTTAGAAATAGGACCAGGAATGGGTGTGTTAACTAAGTATTTGCTTGACAAACCAATTAATACACACGTGATCGAGATAGATGGGGAATCTGTGGTGTATTTGGGTGAAAATTATCCAAAATTAAAAGATAAAATTATCTCTCAGGATTTCCTGAAATACAATATAAACGAAGTTTACGAAAATAAACAATTCGCCATTATTGGAAATTTTCCTTATAACATTTCTACACAAATCGTTTTTAGAACTTTAGAATTTAAACATCAGATTCCGGAATTTTCGGGGATGTTTCAGAAAGAAGTGGCAGAACGTATTTGCGAGAAAAAAGGCTCAAAAGCTTACGGAATTTTATCCGTATTAGCACAGGCTTTCTATGATACTGAGTATTTATTTACTGTAGACGAAAATGTTTTTATTCCTCCGCCCAAGGTCAAGTCGGGTGTGATGAAAATGACCCGAAAGGAAGACTATAGCCTTCCTTGCTCTGAAAAATTGTTTTTTACGGTTGTAAAAACGGCTTTTCAGCAAAGACGAAAAACATTACGTAACAGTTTGAAAACATTAAATTTATCAGATGATTTGCGATTGGACACTATCTTTGATAAACGTCCGGAGCAATTAAGCGTAGACGAATTTATTGTTTTGACTCAAAAAATAGAAGCCGATGGAGTTTAAAATCAGCAAAGAGCTAATTAAAAAAATAGCTCAACTCATTCAAGCTAAAAATAATACAGAGTTAGAGATTTTATTAAATGACATGCATCACGCGGATTTCGCTGAAATTCTTGATGAAATTGACATTGATGAAGCAACTTATATCTTTAAAGTTTTAGATAGCGAAAAAACAGCCGAAATTCTTCTGGAATTAGAAGATGATTTGCGTGAAAAAATCTTGAGCCGACTTTCGCCTAAAGAAATTGCTGAGGAGCTGGATGAACTTGAGACAAATGATGCGGCTGATATTATTGGAGAACTTTCAAAAGATAGAAAAGCCGAGGTAATCTCTGAACTTCAAGACGTAGAACACGCAAAAGGAATCGTTGATTTATTGCGTTACGACGAAGATACTGCCGGAGGTATAATGCACAAAGAGTTGGTGAAAGTCAACGAAAATTGGAATGTACTGACTTGCGTGAAAGAAATGCGCATTCAGGCTGAAAACGTTTCAAGAGTGCATTCTATTTATGTTGTTGATGATGAAAATAGACTTAAAGGCAGATTGTCACTTAAAGATTTATTAACAACATCGACCAAAACACAGATTTCAGATATCTATATCAGAAAATTATATTCTGTAAATGTAGAAACGCCGGATGTTGAGGTAGCTCGAATAATGGATAAATACGATTTGGAAGCTATTCCGGTTGTAGATGAATTAGGACGTTTAGTAGGTCGCATTACAATTGACGATATTATTGATGTCATTAAAGATGAAATAGAAAAACGAGATACCGAAGATATTCAAAAATTCGGGGGACTTGAAGCATTAGAATTACCATATGTTCAAACTCGTCTTGGCGAAATGGTCAAAAAGAGAGCGACTTGGCTGGTCGTTTTATTTATTGGAGAAATGTTCACCGCTTCCGCAATGGGATTTTTTGAAGGAGAAATAGAAAAAGCAGTAGTTTTGGCTCTATTTGTTCCGCTTATTATTTCGAGTGGAGGAAATTCCGGATCTCAAGCAGCGACACTTATCATTCGTGCAATGGCGTTGAAAGAGCTAACATTAAAGGATTGGTGGTATGTAATGAAGAAAGAAATTGCATCAGGATTTTTATTAGGTGCGATTTTAGGAATTGTTGGTTTTATCAGAATTATGGTTTGGCAACAAACAGGACTTTACGAATATGGAGAACACTGGTTAGCAATTGGAGCAACAGTTTCTCTTTCGTTAGTGTTTATTGTTTTGTGGGGAACACTTTCGGGATCAATGATACCTTTCTTGCTGAAAAGACTCAAACTCGATCCAGCGACTTCATCAGCTCCATTTGTAGCAACTTTAGTCGATGTAACAGGATTGGTAATCTATTTTACAATCGCTTCTTTATTGCTAAAAGGAAAGTTACTTTAAGAATACAATAGATTTTACAAATATTGAAAAAGCATTATTTATACTATAAATAATGCTTTTGGTATATCTAGAATGAATTCTTGAATTTTAGATTTTTGCCACAAATTGATGGATTGCAGTGATTTAAAATCTGTAAAATCTACGTAATTTACATGCCGAAAATCGGCTATTAACCAACCAAAAATAAATCGAAAATCAACCAAGGATGAAAGTACATATAATAGGGGGAGGGAACCTTGGCGTTTCTATTGCTCTGGGAATTGCAAAATTCTCAAAAAATAATCAAGTTACCGTTACAAGACGAAATACAGCAAGTATTCAATATTTATCAGAATATGGAATTACAGTTTCATCCGATAATAAACATAATATTCAAGAGGCAGATGTGGTGATTTTAACCATAAAACCATATCAGGTTGATGTTGTTTTAGCAGAAATTTTGCCTGTAATTAAAGGAAAAACAATTGCTTCGGCAGTAAGTGGTTTGTCTTTGGATGTCTTGCAATCAAAAACAAATAACGAATATCCGGTAGTTAGAATTATGCCAAATATTGCGGCACAATTTGGCGAATCGGCAACATGTATTTCATTCCCTGAAAAAGACAGAGAAAAAGCATTGCCAATTGTTGATCTATTCCAGGATTTAGGAACGGCTCCAATTATCGATGAAAAACTAATGGACGCGGCAACTGTTCTTGGAGCGTGCGGAACTGCATATGCCTTAAGATACATTCGTGCTTCAATGCAAGCAGGAATCGAAATTGGCTTTGATTCTCAAACAGCTTTAGCAATCGCTGCTCAAACCGTAAAAGGAGCTGCAAAAATGTTGTTAGAGGAAAAAGTACACCCAGAACAATTAATCGATCGTGTAACGACGCCTCAAGGTTGTACAATCGTAGGATTAAACGAAATGGAGCATAATGGTTTTAGTTCCTCTTTGATAAAAGGAATTAAGACTTCTTTGAAACAAATCAAGGGATAAAATTCTATAAAACTCAAATATAAAAAATCCCAAATTCCAATTCTTTAGTTGGAGTTTGGGATTTTTTCGTGGTTGCTAAACCCCACAGGTTTTCAATCCCGAGGTTTCGGGACTGTCGGGTTTGTGATTCAAACGATATATCAAAAACTAAACGTTTTTTGTCTTCGTCCAAATATACTTCAAATAAACAAATCCAAAAAGACCGGAAAGAATTGAAGCAATCAAAATTGCAATTTTAGAAAAAACATTGGTTTCCGGATCATGAAAAGCTAAAATGGTTATGAAAATAGACATCGTAAAAGAAAAAATAAATAATTTTCTTATTTTTATGAAATGTTATTTCTTAATTAACTGTATATACTTTCTTTCACATTCTGAAATCTTAGTATAGGAATTCATCGAATTGCCATAATTCTCAATCGTAAGCGTGTCTTTAACATAAGTTGCATCAATTCCAACAGGGATTTCTAGTTTTTTAGAAGTTATTTTTGAAATCGAATCATTTTCATCACTTATATCACCTTCATATTCATCCCACTTTATTCCATCTAAAGTCACATATTTTTCTCCCGACTTCTCAGTAGTGATACTTATTTTACCTTTTACTTTTCGGGTTTTTGTTTTTAGAAAATAAATATAACCGTCTTTTACTTTAGTTATTTCAACTGAAATATCACAATCGTCTGAATTGTCGGCCTCATGTTGAGTCTTATAAATACCTTCAATTGATTCTTCTTTGGGTTTAGCTTGAATAGCAATAGTATCTGTAGAAATGTTAGTTTCAATAACAGGATCGTTTTTTTTATTATTGCAAGCTGAAATTATTAAAATCACGAAGATTACAGTTGCTAGTTTATTGATTAAATTCATAAGTTATTTAGTCTTTTTTGCAAGAATATACTGCAAATATACAAAACCTATAACGCCGGAAAGAATTGAGGCAATCAAAATTGCAATTTTAGAGAAAACAATGGTTTCCGGATCATGAAAAGCTAAAATGGTTATGAAAATAGACATCGTAAAACCAATTCCACCCAACATTCCTGCACCTAAAATATGAGCCCATTTTAGACTTTTTGGAAGAGAACAAAATCCTGCGCTGACTCCAATCGCCGAGAAAAGAATAATTCCTAAAGGCTTACCCACAACTAAGCCTAATATAATTCCTAAAGTGTTACTATGGCTTAATCCTTCATGCCAGTCCGATTGAATTGCGATACAAGTATTGGCAATCGCAAATAAAGGTAAAATTACAAAGGCAACTGGTTTGTGTAAAAAGTGTTGTAGTTTATAAGAAGACGAGTTTTTGCCACCATCTCCAAACGGAATTACAAATGCTAAAATAACACCAGTTATAGTAGCATGTACACCAGAATTTAGCATGAAATACCACATGATAACACCACCAATTAAATACGGAATCAGGTTTTGAATTTTCATTCGATTTAAAACAAATAAGAAAGCCCAGATACCTAAAGCAATTGCAAGATTTACAAAAGCGATTGTTGTAGTATAAAAAACGGCGATAACAATTATAGCGCCCAAATCGTCGATAACTGCTAATGCGGTTAAGAAAACCTTTAATGAAGCAGGGACTTTATTGCCTAAAAGCGATAAAATTCCAATTGCAAATGCAATATCAGTAGCCATTGGAATTCCGGCTCCATTTTGTGTTGCAGTTCCAAAATTTAACGCAAGAAAAATAACGGCCGGAATCAACATTCCGCCAAATGCTGCCATAATTGGCAACGAAGCATTTTTTATACTAGATAATTCACCGTGGTAAATTTCGCGTTCTAATTCTAAACCAATCAGTAAAAAGAAAATAGCCATTAAACCATCATTAATCCAATGTGTGATCGAATGTCCATTTAAGTCTGTTTCCCAAAAAGCAATATATTCTGTCTGAAATGAAGAGTTTGCTAAGTAAAGCGAGATGATAGTAACAAAAAGTAAAAGTAACCCTCCTGATTTTTCGTTGTTGAAAAAGGATTTGAAAGTCTTAGTTAATTTCATATTGTAGAAGGATCTGGTGATTTAGAAAGAGAGAAATTCAGCGAAAGTCGATGAATGTTATATTTCAAAGTTAAAAAAAATAAAGCCAATAAAAAATTCCGAATGTTTTTGTTTGCTTAGAAACTATGAGTAATCTCAATTCAAAAATGAAGAATAAGCTGTATTTTTGTTTTTTTATTAGTAAAAAGAAATTTACATATGAGCATAAAAATTTTACATATAGACAGCAATAACCCAATTCTTTGGCAACAATTAGAAGATGCAGGTTTTGAAAATCATGCCGATTTTAAATCTTCTAAAGAAGAAATAGAAACTAAAATTCAGGATTATAACGGAATCGTAATTCGAAGCCGTTTTAAAATCGATAAAACCTTTTTAGATAAAGCAACGAATCTACAGTTTATTGCCAGAGTTGGTGCCGGACTAGAAAGTATTGACTGTGATTATGCCGAAACGAAAGGAATTCATCTAATTGCCGCTCCAGAAGGTAATCGCAATGCTGTTGCAGAACATTCTTTGGGCGCGATTTTATCCTTATTCAATAATTTAAATCAGGCAGATGCCGAGATTAGAGCCGGACATTGGAACCGCGAGAGTAATCGCGGTCACGAACTTGACGGAAAAACTGTTGGAATCATTGGTTATGGAAACATGGGGAAAGCTTTTGCTAAAAAGCTGCGTGGTTTTGAAGTAGATGTTATCTTTCATGATATTTTAGAGAATATTGGAGACGTAAATGCGAAACAAGTTTCATTAAAAGAATTACAGCAAAAAGCTGATGTTTTGAGTTTGCACCTTCCGTGGACACCGGAAACAGATAAAATGGTTAATGCTGATTTTATTAACGCATTTGCAAAGCCATTCTGGATCATAAATACTTCGCGTGGTAAAAATATAGTAACGGCAGATTTAGTTGATGCCATGAAGTCTAAAAAGGTTTTAGGAGCAGGTTTGGATGTTTTAGAGTATGAAAAATTATCTTTTGAAACATTATTTCAGGATAAAAATACGCCCGAAGCATTTCAATATTTACTACAAGCTAAAAATGTTTTATTAACGCCTCATATTGCGGGTTGGACTTTTGAAAGTCACGAACGTTTAGCGCAGGTTATTGTAGATAAAATAAAGGCGGTTTATTCTTGAAATTCGAACTAAATTTATTTAGTTTATAATAACAAGTCTTTTCTGAAGAATAATGTTATTTAGAATTAGTTTTTACAAGTATTTTTTTTTAATATTGTTTCGGTTTTAACAAAATTTTTAACAAAGGAGTAGCCGAAAATCCTAAAAGAGTAGGTGTTAACGAACTAATTTTATTAATTATGATTGAATGGTACAAAAAGGTGGTTTTTGATAACTATGCAAATTTTAGTGGAAGAGCGAGAAGAAGTGAATATTGGTATTATACTTTAGCAACTATAATCATCTCAATGCTTTTAGGTCTTGTCGATTTTGTTTGTAATCTTACGATTGGTCTAAATCCGGGTATGGGTATTACTCGTGCCATATATAGTTTATTGGTTTTTATACCTGGTCTGGCTGTTATGGTTAGACGTTTACATGATGTTGGTAAAAGTGGTTGGTTTTTCTTTATTATATTTATTCCTTTGGCTGGAGTTATCTGGTTGTTAATTGTGCTGTGTACTGAGGGTGATAGTGGGCCAAATGCATATGGTCCGGATCCTAAAAACGAATTTGATGAAATTAATGAAATTGGAAAAGTTGAATTTTAATAATTTAATAATTAGATAAAAATGGAAACTAGCAAACATGAGGCTTGGAATACCCCATCAAGACCAAGAGAAGAGAATAAAAAGATTGTGAGTGGAATTTTTGCAATTTTACTAGGTTATTTAGGAATTCATAAATTCTATTTAGGTTACACAAAAGAAGGAATTATCCAGCTTCTTTTAACTTTTGTATGCGGAATTGGAGCTCTTATTGGTATTATAGAAGGAATTATTTATCTGACCAAAACAGACGAAGATTTTTATCAGACCTATCAGGTTGGTAGAAAACCTTGGTTCTAAACAAAAAAAAATCCCATTCGCCGCGGCGAATGGGATTTTTTTTAATTTCTATATCAAAAGATAGGCTTAATCTTCCTTCTCAGATAGTTTACGTTCCAATTCTATTTGAAATTCTTCGATAACAGGTTTCATAGTGCTTTCTGGAATATCTGCGATTCTAATATACATTAAGCCATCTACGGCATTGTTAAACAAAGGATCGACGTTAAAAGCGACAACACGTGCATTTTGCTTGATGTATTTTTTAATTAAAACCGGTAAACGTAAATTTCCTGGTTCTAATTCGTCAATGATTTTATCAAATTTATTCAAATCAGATTCAGCTTCATCAAAGATAAAATCTTTATCAGCATCTTTCAATTTTACTTTATAAGCTTTCTTAGGGTGAATGTATTGTGCGATATACGGATCGTAATAATTCGATTTCATGAACTCAATCATCAATGATTTAGAGAAATCAGAGAATTGATTGCTGATACTTACTCCGCCCAACAAATATTTATGCTCAGGATAACGCAAAGTAGTATGAATAATACCTTTCCATAACAAGAACAAAGGCATAGGTTTTTGCTGATATTCCTTTACAATAAAAGCACGCCCCATTTCGATAGATTTGTGCATCATATCGTGCAATTCAGGTTCGAATCTAAATAAATCATTTAAGTAGAAGCCTTCAATTCCGTATTTAGGATAAATCTCAGAACCCAATCCCATTCGGTAAGCACCTGCAATTTTTTTAGTTTCATCGTCCCATAAAAACATATGGTGATAATATTGGTCAAATTTATCTAAATCGATAGATTCATTTGTTCCCTCACCAACTTCACGGAAAGTAATTTCGCGCAAACGACCAATTTCGTGTAAAATATTTGGGATAGCTTTTGCTCTTGCAAAAAATACCTCATAATTTTTACTTTGTAATAAACGACAGTCACTATTTCGTAATGCATTTACTTCGTCAATCATTTTTGATTCACTTGCAGGCGTTACAATTTTTTTAGGCGCTTTTGGTATTTTTAAACTTGCAGTATCTAATAATTTGCTGTCCTTTTCAAAAGGATTTGCCAACATGTAAGTCTTCTTTCTTAAAAACTCAGAGTATTCTTCAAACGATTCAATTTCGTTTTGCTCATTTACCGAAATTGGTTTCCCAATTCGAACTTTAATTACACGATCTTTTTGCGTTAATAACTCCGACGGTAATTTTGCAGTACGCAAAGTATCATCAATTTTAGAAAGCCAATAAAATAATCTACTATTCTTAGCGTGAAAATAAATAGGAACAACCGGAACTTTGGCCTTTCTAATCAATTTTAGAGCGCCTTCTTCCCAAGGTTTGTCTACTACTAATTTTCCGTCTTTATAAGTCGAAACTTCTCCGGCAGGAAAAATCCCTAATGGTTTTCCGTCACTTAAATGACGTAAAGTTTC
>Ga0302173_10001004_pt1 | contig 14448 bp, 11 predicted proteins | sample I_Fen_N3_1_FD_198785 | JGI IMG/M metagenome (GOLD analysis project Ga0302173, IMG submission 198785) | Peat permafrost microbial communities from Stordalen Mire near Abisko, Sweden - I_Fen_N3_1 | ecosystem: Environmental > Terrestrial > Soil > Wetlands > Permafrost | place: Sweden: Abisko... | reverse complement strand
CTTCTTTATTTTGTTTCAGCATAATACATCAAGCCTCCATTACCTTCTTTTTCTAAGTGTTCAGAAATTACTTGTGCATCTGATTTAGGCTTTAAACTTTCTGCTTTTTCAAATAATGATGATAAAATATTTGCTTTGCTCTCTGGAGTAAATATTTCTACACCTTTCCCTACAGTATCTAACATATTTTGTTGCATATTTTCATAACTATCAACCTGGTCAATTAATCCTAAATCTAAAGCTTGTTTAGCAGAATATATACGTCCATCTGCAATAGGTTTTACTTTGTTTATGTCCATCTTTCTACCTTCTGCTACAACACCTGCAAATTGCTCATACGCTTCATTAACTAAACTTTGTAGAATTTTACGGTGTTCCTCTGTCATCTCCAGTCCTGGAGATCCCATTGCCTTATTAGCTCCGCTTGTAATATCTATTTCCTTAATTCCAAGCATATCATATAAACCTTTTACATTAGTTGATGATACAATTACTCCAATGGAACCTGTCCATGTATTTCTGTTAGCATATATCTTATCAGTAGCCATAGATATATAATATCCTCCTGAGCATGCTTGTGATGCCATGTATGTCCAGATAGGATGTCCCGTTTTTTCTTTATATTCTTTTAACTTTAAATAAAGTTCATCACTTTCATAAACACCGCCACCAGGACTATTAACATATAAAACAATACCCTTATTATTTTTTGATTCCATCATAGAATCAATATATTTTAATGTTTTTTTATGATTATATGACTGTTGATTTGAAAAAATACTACCAGAATCTGATCCATCCTTAATCGTACCTTCCACTTTAACTACTCCAATAAAATCTTTATTTGGTAATGTAACTTTTTCAGAAAGTAACATTGACTCTAAAGATTTTGTTGATTTTTCATTTTTATTAGACATATTGTCTGAAACTGTTTTTGTGATAACACTTGCTACACTAACAAATACAAAGCACAGAACAGCGGCTATCAAACCTATAATTTGTTTTTTGTTCATTCAATTCCCTCCAGTTTTTTACTTACACTTTTTGATTATACAACAAAAAATTCATTATAGTATTAAATTATCCTTAATTTTTATCTATTTCATTCTTTTAATTGTTTCATCCAACGAAATACATTCTGCATATCTGCCATTCCACATAAATTCATTGTGATATTGATAGCTTTGCTCAGCTGACATAAATTTATTATTAACTGTTGTATTCGCATAGGCTGGAACTATAATATTAAATCCGTGTTCAAATCCACATTTTATAGTAGCATCAATACAATAATCTGTTTGAAGTCCTACAATTATTATATCTTTTTCTTCCTTATCTATTAAATATTCTAATAATCCTGTCCCTTGAAACTTTTCATATATTTCAAATCCATCATTTCCTTTGGTTAATTCATTTCCTATTCCATCATCATGACGTACATATATTACTTCGATATTATTTTCTCTAGCCTCATGTATTATTTTTTTTACATTAGATACAAACATATCAAATTCATATAAATTTTCATTTGTTATTAACTTTTGTGTATCAACTACTAATAAAACCATTTCTATTCTCCTTAATAATTTATTATTTTTCTTTCAATAAATTATAACATATTTAGTAAAAATAATACTGTTAATTTTCATAGTATGAAGCTGCATCTGTTATTAGTATTGTGTATTAATGTTCTCATTTTTGACAAATTATATTTCGAATATATTTTTTTTATCTTCACATAATAATAGATATTGGAGGATTCGATTATATACACTAGAACTATGAAAGGTGGTTATTTCTAATGAAAAAATTCGCTACTATATTTTCAATTTTTTTATTTCTATCATTTAATATGAATACAATAACTGCTATAGCCCAACCCAAAATCCTTTCACAAGGCATTTATAATGCAAGTGATTCAAATTTTTTAATAGGCACTTCTTATATTGTTCAAAATACATCGCCTAAAGATAAGGCTTTTGTTATGATAATTGACGGTGAACAGCAGATACAAGAATTAATACGATTAGAACCCAACTCGTCCAAATACTATATAAAACCTCTTGAATACACCTATCTAATTGTAATAATTGGCAATGGTACGGTGGTTTTCTCTTAAAATGCACTTTTATAGTGCGTTTTTTATATTTCATTACCTATTTACAGTTTGCCTATTTTAGTATTACACAGTATTTTGACTATAAAAAACACCGCAAATTCATTTCTGAATAATGCGGTATTACAAGTCTATAATCATTAATTTACACCTAATAACGTTCTAAATTCTTTATCTTTATCTTTATCTTTATCTTTATCTTTATCTTTATCTTTATCTTTATCTTTATCTTTATTAAAATTATATCCTAAAACTATAGTATTTTAAACTAAACAAATAACTTTTAATACATATTAGGCGCTTTGTTACTTTAACATTGAATTGATAATTTTTTAAACCATTTAGACCCAGAGGTTGCTGTGCGACTTAGAACTTAGGGCTTGCTAAAATTCTCTCTAGCTCTTTGTATTGCCTTGTGCAGTTTTTCTTGAAATAATTCCTTTGGTGGCAGCTGAGTTAAATATTGACCAACATGTATTCCACTCTTATCAACCTCAAGCAACTCTATCTCTTCATCATTTTTGCTTGCGCATAATATTATAGCAATAGGTAGCTCTTCCCCTTCATTCATCTCGTTCTTTTGAAGCCATCTTAAATATAATTCTACCTGACCCTTATGTTCTGGCAAAAACTCTCCTAACTTCAGTTCTATTAGTACAAGTCGTCTTAATTTTCTATGATAAAATAACAAATCAATATAATAATCCTTATTTCCAACTGTTATTCTTACTTGTCTACCTAGAAATGCAAAGTCTCTTCCCATCTCAAGAATAAATTTCTCTAAATCTGATAATATTGCATTCTCAATATCCTTTTCTGAATACGTATCTTGCAATTGCAAAAAATCTAACACATAAGGATCTCTAAAAAATAAGTCTGTTGTCATCTTATTTTTTTCATTTAACTGGTTTAAATCATTTCTAATTGTTAATTCCGGTTTTTTAGATATGGCGGTACGTTTAAGTGACAGTCCAAAGCTTGTCTTTGGCAACTGGAACTTACACCTATGAATGTATATGAATAGGTGCTTCCTTTAGTATAGAGTTTATTCTATCTGTTAAAGTTCTTACACTCCAATGTTCATTAATACACATAGTAGTATAAAAGTCTCTCTTTAAATCATCCTCTATATAAAATAACTTTACAAAATGGGACCAGGACAATTTTGCAGACAGTGTCTGCAAAATCTGTTCATCATGAAAAGTTTCAAAAAACCTTACCATGTTAAATAAATTTCTTTGACTATATCCTTTTCCATATTCCTTAGTTAAATCTTTACTTAAATCACTAATAACTGATTTCCCATATTCAGCCTTTTCACTCTGCAGTATTTCAGTTTTAATAATTTTTCCTATATTCCAATATAAAACTACCATTTCAGAATTTACTGCTGCGACTACATTTCTCTTACTATTATCAATTGTTTTAACTATCTCTTTATATAAAAGTTTTACATTTTCATTACTTATAAGATTGCCCATTATTATATCACTTCCTTTTGTATTTTTATTAAAACTTGGTAATGCATTTTTCTCTAATTAATATATAATTTTATAATACAACAAAAGGTGCCTTAAAGACACCTTTTAATCAATTTAGATTTTTTTTACTTTGTGATATCTGCTCACCAATTCTTAACTTAATTATATTATATTTATACTATTCTTCATATACTAAATCTTTTAAAGTTGATATAGTCTATGTAAACATCATCAATCAATACAAAGGAAACTGTAAAAAATCTTTTAAATCAGCAATTTTTTGGGTATTATATTATAGTTAATCGAACAATTATATTGCACTTCAAATGGACTAAATCCGTTTAAATACATCTCATGTTAATGTTAATCACAATTATAAATATTACCTGCGTGATACTTTCCTACGTTTAAATACATCTCATGTTAATGTTAATCCTGCTGCTTGAGTCATAGTTAGCCTTTGGTTAGCTGCGTTTAAATACATCTCATGTTAATGTTAATCGTTCACTTGAGTGAACACGAATCCTGATTACTTGTATGTTTAAATACATCTCATGTTAATGTTAATCGGAATGTTTATTACAAAAAGAACCATGTTGGAACTGGTTTAAATACATCTCATGTTAATGTTAATCCAGTAGGAGCGGTTATTGCATTAATAGCAATATTGTTTAAATACATCTCATGTTAATGTTAATCCTAGATAGTAAATAATGTTTTGCACTAACTAACGTGTTTAAATACATCTCATGTTAATGTTAATCCAAAGCAAATAAGTCATTCTTATGATTTAATAATCCCTATTCTTATAGTAATAATAACACATCCGAAAAAATTTACCAACCTCCAAGCATGATTTCTGAACTGATAAATAGATAGTCTCACTGATCTATTTATCTAGCTTTTCAGCATTCCTCAAATTTTTAGGTTGGTAAAACTCAAAATTTAATATCTATATTTTTCGATATTAAACATAAACTTACCTACCCTAACTTCCATCAGTATATGGATTCATTCTATTGCTTCTATCCCATTTTTATATATTGTTTCCGACTCTTTCTTTTCATTATATATTATTTTAATATAAAACTACTCTTCAATTTCAAGTACTTCTTTAATTTTTATATAATTTTTTATATATGCTCTTACTATTTCTTTTGTATTTTTCAAAAATTCATTTTTATTAATACTAAATGTCCAACAATATCCAGTACAACTTTCTTCATCTATAGTTTTATCATTATTAGGTTCTATCTTTAAGTCTTTATATTTCTGAATAAATTTTTTTACTGGTTGTTCTTCATCCGAATAGTATTCAATTTTTATATCATTCGAATCTGAAAAAATATCTTCATAAATTCCAATCATAACTTCTTCCTTATTAAACAAACATTTATTTATAAATAAATGATTTAACACAGTATAATATTCACTTCTACTATCGTTATAATTTTTCCATCCATATAAAACATTTTCTTCTTCCATAACTTCACGTATTTTCCCATAAATTTCATCAACACGTTCATCTCTATTTTCACTTAATGGGATATCATCATTTTTATATGCTTCTATAAACTCATCTAAAATTTTTCTCTTCTCTGGCACAATTATTTCAGGAACAGTTTTATTATATTCATAGATATCAATATTTGATAAATTACATGCAAGTCTTGCTTCTGCTGTACATTCAGGAACTACTAGTATAAGAATTGGTACAAACATTTTATCTTCAAATATTTCTTTTAATATTGAATCATCGCTTGTGTACTCATTAATTATTCTTGCTTTATATTCTAAAATTTGGCCTATATTTTCTCTATAAAAGGGCACTGCCTTAAATTCTACAATAACAGGTCGTCCACTTTTTTTATCTCTTAATATCAAATCAGCTCTTTTACTATCAGATAATATGTATTCCATTCCTTTGTTTTTTAATTGTGGTATTTTTTCATAATCAAAATTTAAAAGCCAAGGGTAATCTGCAATAAAAGTTTGTACTTCCTTTTCACTTAATTTCATTACATCTCTATCCATAATTTTCCTTTCCATCTTTCTCCAGTAAATCTTTACTATAACCATTCTATTTATATGATTTCAAAGTGCTTTCTAACAAAAACTTATCTTAACACTTTTACCCATTTTACTTAGAAATTCTTCAAGTTGTTTGATTAATGCTAATTTCGCATCAAAATCAATATCTGTTCCTTGATGTGCAGCATTTTCAGACATTCCAAAATAAATGTTCACATCAGTAGCCCCTTCAATCAAAAGAAGTGCAAGTACTGATGCTGGATCTTTACTTTTAGATATGTTAAGACAATACATTGGATTTTCTAAATAATTTTGAATTAATTCCACAACTTTTTTTAGGGTAATGATACCTTCAGTTACATAATCTACACCTTCAATTGAAGCCATATCCGGAATTTCTACATTTCCACTATCTTGTATTACCCTCATGGGCTTGTTTAGGTATTTACTTACAACACTTGCCGTGCTTCCACCACAAATAACGGTTTTGCCATTTTTAGAAAAGAATAATTTTAGTACTTTATTATCATCTTCTTTATTTTCTGGCGGTCCAATAAGCATATTAACAACTTCCCTAGATCTAACTTTTACCACAAAAGCAGTAGCGTCATCATCTAGGGAATCCTCACTTAGTGTCAAACTGCAATTTACAATTTGTGCAGCAATTTGAGAGGCTGACATTTGTTTTGTATCAAGTCGTTCTAAAAATGTTACAATTTCAGAGTGCTGCCAGCCACTTTGGGTAAGTTTTCCAATTCCAGCATTGGTAACTCCATCAGTCATTAGCACAATAATATCATCCTTTTGAAGAAAAATTCTACTTTCATGAATTTCTTTTTCTCCAACAAATTGAACATTATAATTGTATGTTAATTTTTTACCGTTTCTCAAGATAATTGCGCTAGGATTATCATACTGTACAAGATATGCTTGACCATTTGTGAGTTCTAATACAGTAAATGTAGAGTAAGCCAATCTTCTCTCTTTGCACATTGGCAGAGCTGTTGCAACAGTTTCTATACACTCATCTAGTGGCATATTTTTAGAAAGCATAGTTCCGAGTATTGTTGATGTTAGCGTAGAAAGTATATTTGCTTTAACGCCACTCCCCAAACCATCTGAGAGTACAATTATCTTTTTATCTGGATTTTCAAAAACCTTAAACCAATCACCACATAGAGTTTCTGAATGCTTATTTATACTTGTATATCCGGTTTCTATGGTTAAAGATTCATCATTCTCGTACATAACACTATTACTCCTTATCATCTAGCATAATTGTATTTTTTAAATCTCTAATAACAATCTTAGTTTCTGCAGCAGTTTCACCAAGCAACGATGCAATTTCATGTACAATTCTTAACTGTTTATCAACAATATCGTCTGCCATGGCAGCAACTTGCATTTTCTTCTGTATCAACTGGTTACGTTTTTGACGTTCTGCTGTTATATTTTTCATAATGCACACTATAATACTATTACTCTTATCATACATGAATACTTGACTAAGATATGCATTATACTCAGCCAGAAAGGTAAACTTTTCTGTTTTTTCAGCACCACTAGTAATAATATTTACAAAATCAAACTCATCTAATATACGAGATACAGGCTGATTAATAATATCATTAGGTTCTAAATGAAAAATATCACTGGCTGCCTGATTAATCTGCTGAACTTTAAGATCCATATCTACTGTAAGTATTGCATTAGGTGTTATATTTATAATTTGATTTGAAAAGGATTCTGCCCTTTCCTTCATATAAGGTAAACACATACTAATTTCTGCTTTGCCTGCATAAACAGCAGAAGCTTTTTCACGGCAAGAAAAGTAACCACACATACCACAATTTAATTCATCAGCTTCTGTATATTTACCCATTTTATGTAGTATAGTAACAATCTGTGTTTCAGAAGGTTTTTCATAAATAATTGTCTCTCTGTCTGTATAAGTTTTCTTCAATGACTGTTTAAACATCACATTAAAATCCTTAGAATAATCCAAATCCTTTGATTGCTTGTTAATCTCAAGATTTGAAGTCAGTAAAGAAATATTATTCCTTTGAAATGATGGTCCACCTACGCAGCTACCTTCACAAAAACTCATTTCCACAAAACACTTTGATACTTTACCATTGCATATATCATCAATAGCCTGAACACAATACTTATATCCACTAAGTGAAATGTATTCATGATCAGCATCTGGTTTCATTGAAGAAATAATACCTCCATGGGTTGGGAATTTCCTTGATAAATATCTAGTCTCTTCCCCTCCAGAGTTTGACTTTGATATTTCTATATTATTATCTTTCAGCATTTCACTCAATTCTTCAAAAGAAATAATATAATCAACATTGGAATCTTTGTCATAACGTTCTATTTTTTTTGCAATACAAGGAGAAACAAACACAATTACTGCATCAGGAAACCTCTCCTTCAAAAGCTTTGAGTGCGCCTCCATTGGTGTTATAACAGGTGCAAGATACTTCAAAGCCTTTGGATAATACTTCTTAATTAATTCATTTACAGAAGTACAACAAGAAGAGATATAAGTTTTCTCTGGATTTTCTTGAAGTAGTTTTTCATATTCTGTTTTCACTAGATAAGCACCTTCAGCCGTTTCAAAAACCTCTGCAAAATTAAGCTTTAAAAGAGCTTCCCTAAAGTCTGTAAACTCTGAAATGTAATATGCAGAAAACGATGGAGCAACGCTTACAACTACTTGCTTTTTCTCATCTAAAACATCCTTAATTTTTTCTACATCACTAATAGCTTCTTTAGTCTTTTGTGGACATACAATGGTACACCGACCACACAAAATACATTCATCTTCACGTATCTGTGCGCAATGATTTTTAATTTCAATAGCTTTAACAGGACAATAGCGCACACATTTATAGCAATTTTTACAGTTTACATTTTCAAATTGTAAAATTTTCATTAAACTTATCCTCGCTTTCAGTCAATTATTCTTATGTTCTTTGCAAGTTTCTTATAAATGTACTATTTATAGTCAAACAGAGTTTCTACCCTACTAACAAAATCCATATCTAATCTTTCAGAGTATTTTGTGAAGTTTTCTTTATCTACAGTTTTAACTACACCTTGAGTTCTTAATTCTTTATCCAAGTCAATTAATATGTACTCAAAACGTACACCATTATTTTCTTGCATTGATGCACCAAATAAATCGGTAGACTTACCATCATTAAATATCACATTATAATATGGTGAATAAGATTTCTTAGATTTTTTTGAAATACCAACATTAACATTTTTTATATCACTATATTTATAAACAACACCATTTGGAACTATAGGAGAACCTACCTTAAGACTTTCATTTCAATCCTTCTTTCTTTTCTTAAATACTTAGAATTTGTTTAGCCTAAAACAAGTTATAGCATATTTTTACTTTTATTTCAAATTTAGTTTATTCAACTTTGAAATATATTAGATACAAAAATACTATTCACTTTTTCAATGTATTTATTTTCTAATAAGCTATTGAGATCATTTATTAGAAAAATTAATATATAATATAACTTAATCATATAATTATTATACTGAGGCAGAATTTTATCTAGATAAGGCACATTCTTTTACGGTACATTAAATTTAAAGGGGGCATGATGAATGCAAAAGTGGGAAAAGAACTTACTTATAATTCTTTTAATATTAGCAATACTAGGAGCTCTTTTAGGATTTGCTATAACTAAGTCTGAAATTGGACAAGTGAAATTTTTAGCTAATATAGATATCTTCGGTTTTATGGAATTGGCTTTATTAATAATTTCAATTGTCTGTGCCATATTTGACATTTATGAAATACATTCCAGTAAAAATCAGCTTGGTACATCAAAATTTAATCTAATAATAACTACAAGAAATAGGTTCAGAAATCTACTAATATTATTTATATTAATAATAATTTTTGAACTCGCAGTATTTATATATTCAACTGATATGTATATACTTCCTTTATTCTTTATCACGCTAATATTAATTTTGCTACTTGTGCTTCATAATAGGGTTGATAATGGAATTAACGAAAATGGAATATTATATTGTGGAATATTTCATAGTTTAGATGATATAGAATCTTATAAAGTTGAAGATGAATTACTACTTGAAATGAACATAGTAGTTGATTTTTTTTGGTTTAAATATAACAATTTAGTTAAATTTAATTTTGATGAAAAAGATAAGGACGGTATTGAAGTTTTTTTAGCAGAGAAGTTATAAGTTGTAATCTCTCTGTCTCTGTTAAAGAACATTATCTTTTTTTAACTACAACTTAGGCATACTGATTTGTTATTTATTTTAATATGCCTTATATAAATAAAGACTTCGCATAAATTTTATACGAAGTCTTTTATTATTGAAAATTTATTACAATGTAACTGTTTTTAACATTTCATTGAAAGAATCCATATTTGCACTTGAAATATCACCCATTCCAGCAAGAGTGAATAGATATGCTTGATTGCTATTATAAAAAACTACTTGATGCATTTGAATTTCAACATTTGTTTTGCTATCTTTAATTTTATAGTTAAATACATCCACTGTTCTGCTATTGATTACTTGTTGTGAAACATCAACTTTATCAACGCCTAGCCCCTTTATTTTATTAACAATATTTTGAATAAATTCTTGTGTTGATTTTCCTTTTATACTAGCTGTTTCTGAGTTCACGCTTGTTCCTTTATTATCCGTAATATAAATTGTTTTTCCCGTTGTAGTTGTTGATTTAATCCAACTTGAAGGATATTTTACTGAAAATTCTTGTGGTGAACCATCCCAATATCCTTCATTATTTAAATAATAATTGTCAACATAAGAATTATGTGTCATGTATCCAGTTTTGTTAAAAAAGTACCACTTTCCATCTAATTGCTTCCATCCTGTATACCATGTATCACCATTTGCATACCACCATCCTTTGGAATCTTGCTTCCATTCTGCATGTGCTGCTACTGGATTTACTGCAAATATTGTTGCCATTGCAACGAGACTTACTACTACTCTTTTTAGCTTTTTAATTATCATTTTTTGTTCCCCCTAATTTTACATAAAAATTTCTATAAATATATTTTCCCTTAAATTCTTCATTATAAGTTTTGTAATAAAACACACAATAAGATAATTATACCACATTATGTAAGCTTATCATATTTAATATTTAAATATAATATGTTGTAATTGTTAATATTCAATTTTCAATGCTCAATTGATCATTATAATTTACTGTAAATTGTTTATTATAAAATATAATAAACAAAAGCAGACACCTTGTGATGTCTGCTTTTTCATATTTAAATTTTCTTATACACTTATACTATATCCTCTTAAAATTTTTATAATTATAAAGTGAATTTTTCAACAGACTTTTCTAAGCTGTTAGCTAAATTAACTTGATTGTCCATAGCATCATTTGCTTCATTCATTATAGAACTTATTTCTGATAAACTAGCATTTATTTCACCTGTAGAGTCCGAAGTCTTTCCTGATATCTCTACAACCTTATCAATTACTTTGCTAATTTCTTCAATAGATGTATTCATTAATTTAGCAGATGATGTTACTTCTGTAGATATGTTATTTATAAGTTTTGCATCATTCTCATATTGATCACCTGTTTCAAGTAATAATTCATAATCAGCTCTAACATTGTTATCTATGTACTGTAGAATATCTTGAGAACTTATTGAAAGGTTATCAAAAACTTCTCTTACTTGAGTAACTAGATGTTCTACATTTGAAATGGCATCTGTAGATTGCTCAGCTAGTTTTTTTACTTCCTCAGCCACAACTGCAAAACCCTTCCCTTGTTCACCTGCTCTTGCAGCTTCAATAGATGCGTTTAGGGCAAGGAGATTTGTTTGAGCAGATATACCTTTTATTGTATCTGACATTATCTTAATTTCTTCTACTATTTTACCTGCTTCAATAGCTCTAAGAATTTTTTCCTGTTTTTCACTATAAGTTATATTTGCTTTTTCAAGTGAACTAGAAACTTTTAGTTTCATTTGTGCTGCCCTTTTTTCCATTTCAGTTGATGAAGTTAAACCATCTCTTACTTTAGTTAAAAGTAAATGATTTGTTTTCACTATCTCTTCAATGGATAAATTTGCTTTTTGAGTAGTCGCTATTAAACTAAAAGCTTCATTAGAAAGTATAGATGACGTTGAATTAATAGCATTTATACTTAAATGAGAACTTTTTGTATCTTCTAATAATTCGTAGCTTGAAGTACTAATGTTTCGAGAAATATTAGTTATATCTGATACTAGTAATTTTATATTTAATGCAGCTTTATTTAAACTATCTCCCAACTTGCTTATATCGTCATATCCTTTAAAATCAAGCTCCTCTGATAAATCTCCATCACCTAGCTTTTGTGTGAATTTCAATACTTTTTTAAGTCTCTTTAAAACCAACCTATCATAAATATAAACTATTATAAAAACAGATATTATTATACTGATAGCAGCAGATATAAAAACACCAACAGCACCATCTAAAAAGAAAGTAGCTACACCCACTCCCTGTAGTGCATCTCTTCCCCTTGCTATAGCTAAATTTACACCTTGTCCTATATAGGAGCTGAAACATTGCACAATTACAATAGCAATTATTAATTTAAATTTAATAGAATACAAAGTCGCATTTAAAAATTTTTCTTTTCCGTTCATAAATATTCCTCCTAGCAAAATATAGTTTATTAATATACTTATCGTTAAGTTTTCCAAACTAAATTCTAAATAAATGTAGTTTAAAATTAGTTATATAACAAATCTATCATAATTCGCCAAAAATTGAAAGTTTCTTAATAAAAATATAAATCATCCTAAAGTTGTATTTGTAAATTCTTTGCAAATTATAGGATCAATTTTAATTATTATTAAGAAACTTTGTTTATACTTAGATTTAGGCACTATCAAAAAAATAACAAGTCAGCATGCTAGTCTATTTTGCGTCATACTACGTCGCATCTTTGACTTGTTATTTTCTTTCTAGTGCCTTAATTCTCCAAAGGATTTTTTGATTCAATACTCAATTTATTTTTCTTTGCTTGTCTCTCTTCAAGCTTAGTATTAACTAAAGAATACATTACTGGAACAACTATAAATGTAAGGAAAGTTGCTGATGCAAGTCCAAATATTATAGTTACAGACATTGGACCAAACAACGCACTCTTAGAAAATGCAAGTGGCACAAGTCCTGTAATAGTTGCTACTGAACTTAATATTATAGGTCTAAATCTTAAGCTTACAGCATGTATACAAGCTTCATCTATAGAAAGCCCTTCATGCCTGCCCTCAATTATATATTCTACAAGCAAAATTGCATTCCTTATAACTACACCAATCAAGCTTATTATTCCCATAACAGCAGTTAATGATAGTGGCATATCACACATCAAAAGCCCTACTATTACTCCTATTAGAGATAGTGGTAATGAATAGATTATTACAAGAGGTTGCATAAATGACTTAAATTGAACAAATAAAATTAGATAAATTATTATTATTATAACTACCCCAGCAATTCCAAGACTTGTGAAGTTGGTTTCTATTTGTTTTTGCTCTCCATCATAAAGAACATTCACACCATTTAAGTCCATTTTATTTATTTCTGCCTTCACTGTATTTTCTATATCAGCTGAGTTATAGCCTGATTTTAAATCACTATATATTGTTACAGTCTTATCTTTCTTATAATGCTTTATTTGATCTAACTCAGAATTAAGATTTATAGTTGCTACTTGTGATAACAATATCTTATTATTTGTAACACTTGATTTTACTTGTAAATTTTTTAAATCTTCTACTGATCCTATATTACTTTTAACCAATATATCATATTCACTTCCACTCTTCCTATATACAGAGCTACTATATCCCTTTAATGCAATGTTCATTTGTTTCAAAATATCAGATTTTAACAAACCATATTGAGATGCTTTAGTACTATCTATATTTACGTCATATTCAAATGTCTTTTTAGCTGCATCATCTTTTACATTTATAGTTCCTGGTATATTTTTTAACTTTTCTTGTATTTGCTCTGAAGCAGCATAAATTTTATCTAAATCATCTCCTGTAAGTCGCATCCGAACAAGTGCTCCAATTGGTTCAGCTTGTTCTAAAAGCTTAACTGTAGCAGTTCCACCAGATATTTTATTATCCAATTGACTTTGTATATGTTCAACAAGTTTTTCTTTTGTATCAAACTTTTTAGTTTTATCCAAATCTACTTTTACCATAATTTGTGCTGTATCTTTTGATGGTGCTACTGTGGGTAGTGTAATATAAAAACTTGGCAAACCGCCACCTATTGATGAAGTATAGCCTGTAACTTCCTTTTGTTCTTTTAAAACCTCTTCTACACTTTTTACCAAATTACCTGTACTATCCATATCCTCTACTTTTTCATTAGAAATATTTATATAAACAATATTTTTATCTACATAAGGGAAAAATTGTGAACCTAATAAATTCATCAATCCCATTGATACTGCAAATATAAGTAGAGATGCTGCAATAACCTTTATTTTATGCTTAAGTCCATAAGTTAAAAGCTTATTAAATAACTTTTGAATTTTATTTTCCTTTTTAACTGCTTTACTTTTCTTAAAAAATAAAGATGACATAGCAGGAGTTATTAATAGTGCTGATATATATGAACAAGTTATACAAATCATTACTACTTGTGGCAGTGTTCTTATAAATTCTCCTACTGATCCTGGTATGCTTAAAAGAGGAGCAAAAGCACCAACTATAATTAATGTAGATGTAAATACAGGGACAA
>Ga0302173_10001001_pt1 | contig 14474 bp, 11 predicted proteins | sample I_Fen_N3_1_FD_198785 | JGI IMG/M metagenome (GOLD analysis project Ga0302173, IMG submission 198785) | Peat permafrost microbial communities from Stordalen Mire near Abisko, Sweden - I_Fen_N3_1 | ecosystem: Environmental > Terrestrial > Soil > Wetlands > Permafrost | place: Sweden: Abisko... | reverse complement strand
TTAATGAGTTAATTAGCCAATATTTACCGGTTGAAGAAGGTATGCAGGTTACTGTAATTAAAGCCATGAACTATAGTGTCTTAGCAGGTGGTAAAAGATTAAGGCCGATGATACTTTTAGAAACATTTAAAATGTGTGGTGGAAATTCAAAAATTGTTGAACCTTTTATGGCGGCCATTGAGATGATTCATACGTATTCTTTGGTACATGATGACTTGCCAGCTATGGATAATGATGATTACAGAAGAGGTAAACTTACAACACACAAAAAATTCGGTGAAGATATGGGTATACTTGCCGGTGATGGATTACTTAATTTCGCATATGAAACAATGTTAAAAGCATTTGATTTCTGCTATAATGATGTTACAGGTAACAATGATAGTGCATGTGACAATGATGGTACTTTTAATCGTGATCGTCCATGTGATTGTGTGAAAGTCAAAAATGTAATGAATGCTTGCAAAATATTATCTGAGAAATCAGGAATTTACGGAATGGTTGGTGGTCAGACCTTAGATGTGATGCTAACGAACAAAACAATGACCGAAGAACAACTTGATTTTATATTTACGCTAAAAACAGGAGCTCTTTTAGAAGCATCCTTTATAATAGGGGCAACGCTTGCAGGAGCAGATGATCAGGCTATTCATAACCTTTTAGAAGTAGGCAAAAAAGTTGGACTAGCTTTTCAGATTCAAGATGATATTTTAGATGTTATCAGTACACAAGAAGTACTTGGAAAACCAGTTCTTAGTGATGAAAAAAACAATAAAACCACCTATGTTACATTATACGGTATGAATAAAGCTTTATCAGATGTCAAAAGATTATCTGAAGAAGCAATCGAATCATTAAAAGCGATTGGTAATAATGATTTTTTAGAGCAATTAATATTAAAATTAATAAATAGAGAAAAGTAGGAATTTAAATGATACTTGATAAGATTAATAAGCCAAATGATATTAAGAATATAGACCCTTGTGAATATCAAAAGCTTGCAAGTGAAATAAGACAATTTCTTATAGAAAAAATAAGCAAATCAGGAGGTCATTTGGCCTCTAATCTTGGTGTCGTAGAATTGACTATGGCTTTGCATGTTGCATTCAATCTCCCAACTGATAAATTGATCTGGGATGTTGGACACCAATCATATACACATAAGATTTTGACTGGCCGAAAAGACAAATTTGACCAGCTCAGGAAATTCGGTGGTATGAGTGGTTTTCCCAAAAGAACTGAAAGTGATTATGATGCGTTTGATACGGGGCATAGTTCCACATCAATATCGGCAGGACTTGGTTATGCTTATTCTAGACAAATTAAAGGCGGAAATAATAACATTATTTCCGTGATTGGTGATGGTGCATTAACTGGAGGTATGGCATATGAGGCACTTAATAATGCATCCAGAATAACCGGTAATTTTATTATTGTGTTGAATGATAATAATATGTCCATTTCCGAAAATGTCGGAGGCGTTTCCAAGATGCTTGAAGATGTTCGTACATCCCAATCTTATTACGATTTGAAAGAGGGCGTATCAAATACACTTTCAAAGTTACCCAAAGGGGATGTTCTTGTAAGCAAAATAAAGAAAACAAAAGCAAACATAAAACAATTCTTAGTTCCTAAGCAGATTTTTGAAGATATGGGTATTACTTATCTTGGTCCTATTGATGGACATGACATCATGAAATTAATCAAAGTTTTTAAAGTTGCCAAACGAATTGATCATGCAGTCATTATTCATGTGATAACAGAAAAAGGCCGTGGATATATTCCAGCAGAAAAAAACCCTAGTTTGTTTCATGGTATTGGGCCCTTTAATATAAAAACTGGTAAACCACTTGTTACAGGTTCCAGTCTAAGCTACACACAAGTTTTTTCCAATAAATTATGTAGCTTAGCAGCAACGGACAAGAAAATTGTAGGCATTACAGCTGCAATGCCCGATGGTACTGGACTTTCTAAGTTTAAGAAGAATTTTCCCGAGCGTTTTTTTGACGTTGGAATTGCAGAAGCGCATGCAGTTACTTTTTCAGCTGGATTAGCAGCTGATGGTTTAAAACCTGTATTTGGTGTATATTCCTCATTTTTACAAAGAGCCTTTGACCAAATACTTCATGATGTTTGTATACAGCAGTTGCATGTCGTATTTGCAATTGATAGGGCCGGTTTAGTTGGTAGTGATGGTGAAACGCATCAAGGCATATTTGATTTATCATTTTTATCTATAATCCCCAATATGACTATCTTTGCACCCAAAAATGCTTGGGAACTTGGAGTGGCAGTTGAATATGCAGTTGAGGACTTCTTTGGACCAATTGCGATTAGATATCCAAGAGGTGAGGCATATACTGGTTTTGAAGATAATAAAGAGCCGATATTATATGGAAAATCCGAGATTATTGTATGGGAAAAAGATATTACACTTATGGCTGTAGGTAATATGATGATCACGGCCGAATTAGTTAAAGATACATTAAAAGAGATGGGATATCATGTAACCTTGATCAATGCAAGATTTGTAAAGCCCATTGATACTGATTTAATAGATAAAATCGTAACAACACATTCATTGCTTGTAACTTTGGAGGAGAATGTATTCATTGGAGGCTTTGGTGAAAGAGTATGCTGTTATGTATCAGAACATAATTATAAAATCAAAATATTGAATATTTCATTACCAGACGACTATATCGAACATGGTAGTGTCGATATTTTAAAAAAAGAAACAGGAATAGATTCAGCAACAATTGTAAATAAGATTATTTCCACATATAAAGAAGTTGAGGGCTTGTAATGAAAGAACGATTAGATGTACTATTATTTAGTAAAGGCTTGGCTGATTCAAGAGAAAAGGCAAAAGCAATTATTATGTCAGGAATTGTATTTATCAATGGTGAAAGAGAAGATAAGGCAGGACAATCATTTGATGTTGATGCGCTAATTGAGATCAAAGGTCATACGTTAAGATATGTTAGTCGTGGCGGCTTGAAGTTAGAAAAGGCAATGTCTAATTTTGATGTTACCGTTGATGGTAAGATATGCATGGATGTTGGGTCATCAACTGGAGGCTTTACTGATTGCATGCTTCAAAATGGAGCAATAAAGGTATATGCAGTAGATGTTGGGCATGGTCAATTGGATTGGAAACTTCGCCAAGACGAACGAGTAGTCGTTATGGAAAAGACAAATATGCGTTATGTTGAGCCGAAAGATATCGCGGATATTATAGAGTTTGCAAGTATTGATGTATCCTTTATTTCGCTTTCTAAAATATTGGTTCCAGTCAAAAATTTATTAGCACCAAATGCACAGATTGTCTGTTTGATTAAACCACAGTTTGAAGCCGGACGTGAAAAAGTCGGTAAAAAGGGTGTCGTTAGGGATAAAGCTGTACATATAGATGTTATTGAGAAAGTAATTGAATTCTCAATTTCTATTGGATTTGAGGCACTTAATCTGGAATTTTCTCCAGTAAAAGGACCCGAGGGGAATATTGAATATTTATTACATTTGCAAAATCATACAGAAGGTGTTTTTGATAAATTTTCATTTGATATCATTGAAATTGTTGAAAAAGCGCATGAAATGTTGTAGAATATATATTAATAATGCAATCTTGATTAAATGCCTGTATGCTAATAAAGATAGCATTTTGCAGAGCAGTTGGGAGTTCTATGAATAAGTTTTATATTATTACAAATAAAAGTAAAGACGCAGATTATTCTTTTACAAACGAAATTATGAATTATTTGAAAAGCATGGGAAAAGAATGCCAGTGTCAAGATTTTGAAGAAGATGTAATGTATACAAAGTATAGATATACAAATGCAGATCTAATTCCCGATGATATTGAATGTGTGATTGTATTAGGTGGCGATGGTACATTGATTCAAGCTGCAAGAGATATTAATAAGAAGAATCTTCCAATGTTTGGTGTTAATCTTGGCACACTTGGATTTCTTACAGCAACAGAAAAGGAATCAATTTATCCAGCATTGGCATCACTTATTAAAGGTGAATATGAAATCGATAGTAGAATGATGCTTCAAGGTAGTGTATATAGGAATGAAGAGCTGATTTATAAAAATACTGCTTTAAATGATATTGTAATTAATAGATGCGGTATTCTAAGAGTGATTGATTTTGATCTATATGTGAATAATGAATATCTTAATTCTTATTCTGCAGATGGGGTCATCATTGCTACATCAACTGGATCAACAGCGTATAGCTTATCAGCAGGTGGACCAATTGTACAACCGAATGCCGAATTAATGATAATCACTCCAATATGTCCTCATACGCTCAACAAAAGAAGTATTATTCTTGGAGCAGATGATAAGATTGTTATTGAAATGAGTGATAACAAAGGACTACAAGAAGAACGAGTCGCATCATTTGATGGTGAATTATTTTGCAAAATGGTTACTGGAGATAAAATTGTTATCACCAGAGCAGAACATAAGGCATCATTTATTAAAACGAACAAGTTAAGCTTCTTACAAATCATTCGCGAGAAGATGTACAATTAGAGTTTTGTGCCGCTAATAATGCGAATTACATTCGCATAGCAGATCGGAGTAGATTGAAATCACAAAGACATCGAAAGATTATAGAATTAATAACAAAAAACAATATTGAGACACAAGAGGAGTTAGCGGATACATTAATTCAATCTGGATTTAATGTGACGCAAGCAACTGTTTCAAGAGACATTCGTGAATTAAAACTTACGAAAATGTCTGTTAATGGGGAACGTCAAAAGTATGTTGTTTTGCAAAGCAAAGAAAATCAGATGAACGAAAAATACATGCGTGTTTTAAAAGATGGTTTTGTATCTATGGATATGGCTCAAAACATTCTTGTAATAAAAACGGTTCCTGGAATGGCTATGGCTGTTGCTGCTGCACTTGATGCAATGAATTGGTATGAAATAGTTGGATGTATTGCAGGTGATGATACAATCATGTGCGCTGTAAGAACTGTGGATGACACGTTCTTAATATTAAAGAAAATCAATAAAATTGTTGGGTATTAACAGGCTTAATGGTGACATTGAGCTAGAAGAATCTTTCATCAGAAGGAGGATTTATGTTATTAAATTTATATGTGAAGAATATGGCCTTAATAGAAGAGGCGGATATATCTTTCAAAAAAGGATTGAATATTTTGACAGGAGAAACGGGAGCCGGAAAGTCTATCATTATCGGTTCTGTTAATATTGCTCTTGGAAACAAAGTATCAGCTGACATTATTCGAAAGGGTGCAGAATATGCGCTGGTTGAACTTTCATTTAAAATTAATGATCAGAACAAAATCAATGAACTTAAGGCAATGGATATTGAAGAATTAGACGAAGGTCAAATCCTTATATCAAGGAAAATTACCAGTAGCAGAAGTATCATCAAAGTGAATGGTGAAACGGTTACAGCCTCTCAGGTTAAGCAGATAGCTGGAATTTTAATTGATATACATGGACAGCATGAACATCAATCTTTGTTAAATGAATCAAAGCATTTAGAACTGATCGACAAATTTGCTGATTCACAGATGGCTGAACTGAAGCATATACTTAAACAAGCATATTTGGAATATTTCGATATCAAGAAAAAGCTTGATAACATGAGTATTGATAATGATCAACGACAAAGAGAAATATCATTTATTCAATTTGAAATCAATGATATAGAAAGTGCAGATTTAAAAAATGGAGAAGATGATGATTTAGAAGTCCGATTCAAAAAGATGGTTAATTCTCAAAAAATCTTTGATGAAATTTCTCAAGTCAATAACTATATTGGAGAAAGTAACTTTGACAATGCTTCTGATATGGTTAGTAAAGCTGCAAGATCATTAACAAATGTTGTTGGGTATGATGAGTCGTTGGCACCAATATTATCCCAATTAAATGATGTTGAGAGCATTTTGAATGATCTAGGAAGAGATATATCAAACTATATTACTGATTCTGAATTCGATTTAGAAGATTTTGAATATGTTCAAAATCGTCTGAATACGATTAACAGTTTAAAAATGAAATATGGCAAAACGATAATTGATATTCTGAAATACCGTGATGTCAAATCAGAAAAACTAACGGAATACGAAAACTTTGATAATATAAAAGAAACACTTATACATAATCTAAAAATTTCAGAAGATAATATGAATAAATATTCCGAAAAACTTTCAACAATAAGAAAAGAAGCAGCGGCAAAACTTTCAGATAGAATTAGACAAGCTTTAATTGAACTTAATTTTATAGAAGTTAAGTTTGAAGTACAATTTGATAGATTAAATAATTTCACTGCAAATGGATTTGATACAGCCAAGTTTATGATTTCAACTAATCCAGGTGAAGATATCAAACCACTTGCAAAAATCGCTTCTGGTGGTGAAATGTCAAGAATTATGTTGGCAATCAAAACCGTACTTGCTGACAAAGATGATATTGAGACGCTTATTTTTGATGAGATTGATACTGGAATAAGTGGGAGAACTGCTCAGATGGTATCAAATAAGTTAAATGAAATATCTTCCATGCATCAAATAATTTGTATCACGCATTTACCACAAATTGCATCTATGGCTGATACACATTTTTTAATTGAAAAATCGATGAAGGATAATAGCACGGTTACCTCAATTGTTGAGCTAAACGAAAAAAGTAGCATAGAAGAGCTTGCAAGATTATTAGGTGGAACAATAATTACGGAAGCAGTAATTAAGAATGCTAGTGAGATGAAGTCTCTAGCAATGGAGTCAAAAAAAAGATAAATGCCTTTTTAATTTACATTAATAACCTATATTATAATTTTTAACAGATGTACATAATAAACATATCAGAAACTTTCAGTGAAGGGACGTGACGATATGGCTAATAAAACTGTTAAAACTAAATATAGGTTATTTTTGATTCTATTATTGGGTGTAAGTATTACGATATTATCTGTATTAAGTGTTAATTATATCGACAAAAGGATTCCAAATAAAATTAATATATTTAAAAATGAAGTAAAAACAATAGATTTTAATTTACCATTAACAGGAGAAATTTCATCTAATTCTGTTACATCAATTAATTTTAACAATCCAATTTCCATTCATGCAGGAGATGTAGGTGAGTATTCTTTAAATGTTAAACTGTTTGGATTATTTGATTTAAAAACGGTTACGATAAATGTAGTTGAAGAACAGCAGTTAATACCTTGTGGATTTCCAATTGGAATATACATGAAAACGGATGGGTTATTAGTGGTCAATACCGGAAATGTCATTAATAATGAGGGGATAAGTGTATGTCCAGCAGAAGGAAAATTAAAAGCAGGTGATTATATCACTTCCATTAATGGGGAAGCTGTGTTAACAAAGACTGACCTGATTGCGGAAATCAATAAATATGGAGACCAAAATATAGTTTTAGGATTGATAAGGAATAATGAAAGTATTGAAGTTCGCCTTTTACCAATAAAAGATGCTTCTGGTGAATACAAAATTGGTACTTGGATTCGTGATGACGCGCAGGGGATTGGAACTTTAACCTATATTGATGCAAACAGCAATTTTGGTGCATTAGGTCACGGTATAAGTGACGTGGATGTCGGACAAATTTTAAAACTAAATACTGGTATCTTATACAATGCAAAAGTTGTATCAATTGTAAAAGGTAAGTCTGGAACACCAGGAGAATTTGTTGGTACGATTGATTACAATGCAAAAAATCAAATTGGTGCAATAACAGCAAATACTTCTTATGGGATATTTGGGACAATCAATAGCCAAGTAATTGATGAATATAATCTAGAGCCAATGGATATTGGCTATAAATATGAAGTTCATAAAGGTACTGCAAAAATAAGAACTTATGTAGAAAATACCATTAAAGATTATGAAGTCGAAATACTTGATTCTGATCCTGCAAGCAGTAGCGATGGTAAGAATATAACATTTAAAGTAACAGACCCTAAATTGCTCGCAATTACCAATGGAATTGTACAAGGTATGTCTGGAAGTCCAATAATTCAGGATAATAAGATAATAGGAGCGGTAACTCATGTATTTGTAGATGATTCCACGATGGGATATGGTATATTCATCGAAAATATGTTGAATAAATAGACATTTAATGATAAACTTAAAATAATGTAATAAATTGTCAGAATATGCGATGCTTTTTCCTTGCTATAATTTGACAATAAATATATACTCATAGGGAAGTATTAATTATTTTAGGAGGGCTTATATTATGGACAAGTTAAAAGTAGCAATTGCTGATGACAATGAAAGCATGCTACGTATTTTAGGGGACGTTATTAGCAATGAGGCGGACCTGAATCTGGTAGGGAAAGCAACAAATGGGGAAGAAACACTTAATATTATTAGAGAAAAGGAACCAGACGTGGTATTATTAGACATTATCATGCCAAAATTGGATGGATTAAGTGTTATGGAAAGAATACGAGATGACAAGAGTCTTAAGACGATACCTACATTTATAATTGTAAGTGCAGTTGGACAACAAGGTATTACAGAAGACGCTTTCAATCTCGGAGCAAATTACTATATCATGAAACCATTCGATAATGATGTTCTTTTAAATAGATTAAGATGTATTAAGAATATTAGTAAAAATCATTTTCCAAATGGTCTAAGTAATAACAATAACAATAATAATGAACTAAGTACTTGCCAAGTATCTGATAGGAGTCTGGAATCAAATGTAACAAATATCATACACGAGATCGGTATTCCAGCTCATATAAAGGGCTATCAATATTTGAGAGAAGCAATTTTACTTTCAATCAAGGACAACGATATAATCAATAGTATTACAAAAGTATTATATCCTACCATAGCTAAGAAATATCAAACAACATCAAGTAGAGTAGAAAGAGCGATTCGACATGCGATTGAAGTTGCCTGGAATCGTGGTAATACGGAAACTTTAAATGATTTATTTGGTTATACTGTAAGTAATGGAAAAGGAAAACCTACCAATTCAGAATTTATTGCTTTGATTTCTGATAAAATTAGATTACAATATAATATCAAGTAATATACCTATACAACTAAATTGTAATATTTTGGAAGTATTTTGTTGATAAAAGACTATTATTTTGGCTTGATATCTTTGCAATTATATATTATAATAATAATACTTAAATGAACTGTAATATTTATTTAAAATAATTGTAATATATAAGAGGATGTTGATATGAAAAAGAAATTAGTTAGGACATTGATTGCTGTACTTTTAGTAACAGCAATGACAGGAATTACGGTATTCGCAGATGATGTTAATTCACTTACTAATCAAAAGAATCAAGCACAAACTGAATTAGATGATTTACAAAATCAGTTATCCGTCTTATTATCACAGATGAATGATGTTGAAGGAAAGATGGCCGATGTATCAGAATCTATGGATCAAGCTGCTATTGATTTACAGACAGCACAAGATACACAAAAGCAACAATATCAAGACATGAAGCTTCGTATCAAGTATATGTACGAGGATCAAGATGCTTCAATCATGGAAACATTAATAACTTCTGATAGTATGAGCGAGGTACTGAATAAGGCTGAGTATATGCAGAAGGTTTACGATTATGATAGACAAAAGTTAGATGAGATGGCGGTTACTTCTAAAACAATCTCTGACAAAAAAGAACAACTTACACAGGAACAATCTGATTTGACTGCTTTACAAACAGATTTATCAGCTAAGCAATCATTATTGTATACATCAATTGATAAAAACAGTAAGATTATTGCCGATTTTCCAGCAGTTGTTGCCAAAGCAGTAGAAGCTGCATCTCAAAAGCGTATAGCTGATGAAGCCGCAGCACAAAAAGCTGCTGGAGAAGCGATTGCAACTTCTGTAATGTTTACATCTGGTGATTCCAGTGTAGGTCAATCAGTTGCAAGTCTAGCATACAAATACATAGGTGTACGTTATGCAAGTGGTGGCTCAGACCCAAGTGGATTTGACTGTTCAGGGTTCACATCATTTCTTTACAGACAATATGGTATTTCACTTTCAAGAACTACCGGTGGTCAAACTGGCGCAGGAAACAGAGTTGCAAGTTTATCAGAAGCTTTACCAGGCGATATAATCTGTTATGCAGGACATGTTGGTGTTTATATAGGTAATGGACAAATCATTCATGCATCTGTACCAGGTGATGTTGTTAAGATTGCTTCAGCCTCAATTATGCCTATTATTACAATCAGAAGATTTTGGTAGTTCCTATTTTGTTGATATTTCAATTCAAATATTTATTTTAGGGGGCTTCATATGAAAAACATATTATTTGTTGCATCAGAAGCTGTACCATTTATTAAAACAGGTGGACTAGCAGATGTTGTTGGTTCTTTGCCAAAATATTTTGATAAGGATAAATATGATGTCCGAGTAATTATACCAAAATATACGTGTATTCTGTCGGAATATCTAGATAAGATGGTATATAAAGCTCATTTTTATATTGATTTAGCTTGGAGAAGTCAATATGTTGGTATATTTGAATTGGAATATGATGGGATTATGTTTTATTTTATTGATAATGAATTCTATTTTTCTGGTTCAAAACCATATGGATATATTCATGAGGATATTGAGAAATTCGCCTTTTTTAGTAAAGCGGTACTTTCTGCAATTCCGGTTATTGGTTTCAAACCAGATATTATACATTGTAATGATTGGCAAACTGGCCTTGTACCAGTCTATTTAAAAGAACGTTTTGCAAATGGAGAGTTTTTTCAAGGTATTAAATCAATAATGACCATACATAATCTTAAGTTTCAGGGAATATGGGACTTGAAGAAGGTTCGTGATATTACAGGTTTAGCTGATTATTATTTTACCCCAGATAAATTAGAGGCATATAATGATGCCAATTTTCTTAAGGGTGGTATCATTTATGCTGATTACATTACAACGGTAAGTGCTAGCTATGCACACGAGATTCAAACTTCATTCTATGGTGAAGGCCTTGATGGTTTAATGAGATCAAGATCCAATTCACTTTGTGGAATTGTAAATGGTATTGATTATATGGAATACAATCCGGAAACAGATACACGAATTGAATTTAATTTTAGTCAACTCACTTTCAGAAAAGAAAAATGGAAAAACAAAATAGCACTACAAAAAGAACTTAGTCTTGAGGTAAATAAAAGTAAGTTTATGATAGGTATCGTATCAAGACTTACAGATCAAAAAGGCCTTGATTTGATTGCATATGTTATGGATCAAATTTGTGCCGAAGATGTTCAACTCGTTATATTAGGAACGGGTGATGAGAAGTATGAGAATATGTTTAGACATTACGATTGGAAATATAATGATAGAGTATCCTCTAACATATATTATTCAGAAGATATGTCACACAAAATATACGCTTCCTGTGATGCTTTTCTTATGCCTTCCTTATTTGAACCATGTGGCTTAAGTCAGTTAATGAGTCTTAGATATGGGACAATTCCAATTGTAAGAGAGACAGGTGGACTGAAAGACACGGTTCAACCTTATAATGAATATGATAATACAGGTACTGGTTTTTCATTTACAAACTATAATGCGCATGAGATGCTTAGAATAATTAATTATGCTAAAAATATCTATTATAAAAAAAAGCGAGAATGGAACAAGATAATAGACAGAGGTATGCTTGCCGATTATTCTTGGGGTCTATCCGCTAAGAAATATGAAGATTTATATGATAAATTATCAGAAGAAGTATGAATAAAGTGAATCGTTGATTTGCTTGCAATAATATTCAAATATTTAAGGCTGCATTGCAAAATTTGGGCGCGATGCAACCTTATTTTTTTGCTTTTTTATACTTTATTTTGATATCTCATATTGTTTTAAATAAATACACAACTTAAGCAACGATTTTACTTAAATCTCTTGCTTTTTACGCGATTTCATGTTAAGATTACAAATGTTCCTGCGGATGTGGCGGAATGGCAGACGCATCAGACTCAAAATCTGACGATAGTAATGTCGTGCGGGTTCAAGTCCCGCCATCCGCACTACCTAATTATCGTGAAACTCAGTATTTACTGGGGTTCACGATTTTTTATGTATAAATCACTTTGGATAAGATTGGATAATCAATAAGTGTCATGATATCTTCATCTTCTTACAACACTTTTCAACAGCCCTTCTCCTATATTGTAAACTAGTTGTATCGTAAGTATAAAAATCACGATTGATTTCTTCGGTTTGTCCAAGCATATTTGAAACAGAACCTGTTGATGTTTTAATGGCTTTGAGATTTGATGAAACAGTTCTTCTAATTACATGAATACTTTTAACAGATGTTGTTATTTTAGCTGACTTTGAAATCCTATTTGCGAAATCTGAGATAGCAGTGGCATGCATTCTACCATTCTTATCTTCAAACACATATTCGCTGTTAATACCTTTTTCTTTCTGGATTTCTCTTAAAATATCAAAGATTATTTTCAATCCTTTTGTCATTGGAAATTCTCGCGATTTAATACCCGATTTATTACCCTTTGTTGATAGCAAGATTTCATATTTTTCTATTTCATTTTTATCTCTATTGCGTCGTTCTGATTTATTAATAATCAAAACATTATTGTTAACACAATCCCATGTTATCGCTACAATTTCACCAACCCTCATGCCAGTAATCTCAGCAATTTGATATGCATATGATGCCAAATAATAAGGCTTCTTTTTACGATAGGTTGCTAATATAGTATTTAATTTCATAAGCTCATCAACAGATGCTGTTCTTTGTTCAGTAGTTTTTTCCTTATCAATACAGCTTTTGAACAAATTATCAATCTCTATGTCTTCAACTGGATTATACGTTATAAGTTTTTTCATTCTTGCATATTTAAAAGTACCATTAATATAACCTTTAAGATTCTTGAGACTTTGTAATGATAAGCTATATTTTCTGATTGCGTTTAATAAGAATATGCTAATATCTTCTCCATCGATATCTTTAATTAGTTTGCTTTCAAAATCAGTGCCTTCAAAAAATCGTATATTATCAGTTTTATATCTTTGCTCAGTATTTGAGGAATTAAATTCAGTTTTGTAGACAGTATATCTTATAAACATATCTCTAAAAGTTATGAGTTCAGCATTTGTTAGCTTCTCCTTTTCCTCTTGCTGCATGTAATATTGAGCTACGGCGTCCTCAACTTCTTCTTTAGTACGCTTCGCGATTTGTCGACGTCCATCTTTACAAGTCTTATCAGGTACGCGCGTAACGAAATACCCATCCTTTCTTAATCCTATTGCAAATTTGTGCTGCTTTAAATAATTCTTCATTTTAATTTTTTTTACCACATCATCAAAATTTATTGTACCACATTCCATCATTTTCACAATATCATCTTCAATATATTTTTTTGGATTTTCCATATTCTTTCTGCCTCATTTCGTAGTTTCATATTTTGCTCGAAAGTAATATGATAGAAAGTGGGGCACTTTGCATCAATTTATATAAATTTAACAAAGTTTATACATTATACATAATTGTAAATTGTGATTGTATTTGAAGAAAATCGAATCAGTAGAAGGGGTAACATGTAGGAATTGTTTATTTGTGGAGAAATAATGAATAGTGAAAGAATGATCTTAGAATATAATATTGTTATATTAATATTAAATGCAAAAAAGTTTTCTGTTGATGTAGCTTTATGCTACGGATATGGATTGACTCCTTATGAGTTAGAGAGTGTTGAAGGAATAATAGCTTTTGAAACATGTGATAAGAAATGGATACAAGATAAGAATTATATCAACTAGTAAGGTTTATGATAGTCGTAATATATGTTTTGACTTAAAGAAGATAAGAATAAAAAAAGAACGTAGAGCAGGTGTTAATATAATAGAAGAGTGTCACAAAATAAAATAGGGAAAATGTAAAATTTAGATCATAAATTGGGATTTTATGGGTTTACAAATTGTGAAGTTGAATATATAATTCAAGTTATTAGAATAAAAATACAAAGGAGAAAAAATGAATATAAATAATTTTATAGATAATTTTTTAAATATGGTAAATATGATTTTCAATGATAGTGATTTTATAGGAATTAAAAATATAATATCAAATCTATCGTCTTATTTAGCTTTATTAATATTTGTGGATCCTATACGTAGAATAATAAATAAAATTCTTATCTATACACGTAGTTTTATAGTTATAGAAAACGATAAGCAAAATATTGCTAAATTCCATCCATATATCTATTATTTTATTTTTATTGGTTTATCTTTTGCACTTAATATTTTCGTTGTTTTATTATATGGTAGTTTTTTAGTTTTTTATAATTTTATATTATTATATATAAATATTTATACTATTAATATTTTATTATTTAAAATTATAATTATCATTTTTTTATTAAGTTTACCATTGATTTTAATTATGTTATTAAATGTATTTATAATTAAGATATTAAAGAAA
>Ga0302173_10001000_pt1 | contig 14479 bp, 13 predicted proteins | sample I_Fen_N3_1_FD_198785 | JGI IMG/M metagenome (GOLD analysis project Ga0302173, IMG submission 198785) | Peat permafrost microbial communities from Stordalen Mire near Abisko, Sweden - I_Fen_N3_1 | ecosystem: Environmental > Terrestrial > Soil > Wetlands > Permafrost | place: Sweden: Abisko... | reverse complement strand
CGACAGACCGCTACATTTTCCTGGAGTTCTTTATAGGTGATTTTTTGCGTACCGCTAATAATGGCAATATCGTTCGATTTGCCACGATATATAAGGTCATGAACAAACATAGCAACACTCTTTTCTATACCGGTAAAAATCGGCAGGTCTACTTATATAAAAACAATGAAATTAAAAAGAATTCTTTCTGATTGTATAATAGGAAGAAGACAATGTCAAAAAAATAGCAAAAAACGAGAGCCATGCCAGTGAAAAGCACTACTCTCGTTTTTTGTGTTATTTATCGGTTTGCAGGGGAACACAGTCCGCTTCTTCCTGCTTGCCAATGGCACTATGCTGGTAGCTGTAACCAAAGTATACAATGCAGCCAATAGCACACCAGACGACAAAGCGAACCCACGTATCAAATGGAAGATGGTACATAAGATAGCCGCAGGAAACTACAGCCAGCGGGCCAATAAGCCAGACAAACGGACAGCGAAAAGTGCGTGGGATATCCGGTTTTGTAAAGCGTAAGACCATGACACCGATGGAGGCAATCAGAAACGCACTGAGTGTGCCGATATTTGCCATTTCGGCAATCAGACCAATTGGCGCAAAGCCCGCGATAAGTGAGACAAAGATTGCGCCAAGAATTGTTACAATATAAGGGGTCTTGTAGCGGCGATGAATTTTGCAAATGTTGGCTGGGACCATACCATCACGGCTCATTGCAAAAAAGATGCGGGCCTGGCCGTAAAGCAGGACGAGCAGGACAGTCGTGATACCGGCAATTGCGCCGACACCGACGACTGCTGAGCCTATGTTGTAGCCGATATAGCGAAGTGCAAAAGCTACCGGCTCAGGATTGTTGAGGCTGGCATAGGGAACGACACCCGTAAGTACTGCAGCGACAATAACATAGAGGAAGGTGCAGATCAAGAGTGATCCAATGATGCCAATTGGCAAATCACGCGAAGGGTTTTTGCATTCTTCGGCGGAGGTTGCTACCGCATCAAAGCCAATGTAGGCAAAGAAAACGATTGCTGCACCGCCAGCAACACCGGAAAAGCCGAAAGGCATAAACGGATGCCAGTTTGCTGTATCAACATGCGGGCCGGCCAGTACAAGAAAAATGAATACGGCAATAAGTTTAATACAGACAAGAATACGATTGAGTTTTGTGCTTTCCTGTGTACCGCGAATAAGGAAAAAGGTAAGAAGCAGCGTGATACAAATTGCTGGCAGATTGATTACACCGCCATCCGCTGGTACAAGTGTGAGTACAGGTGAAACGGCTATGCCAACGGATTTCATGAGACCGACGACGTAGCCAGACCAGCCTGAAGCCACAGCACTGGCGGTAACTGTATATTCGAGAATGAGATTCCAACCGACAAGGAAAGCAATAAACTCGCCAAGTGAAGCATATGTATAAGTATAGGCACTGCCCGAAGATGGAACAATCGAGGCGAATTCGGCATAGGCAAGTCCGGCAAATGCGCAGGCCAACCCGGATATGACAAAAGAAAGCATAACAGCTGGCCCGGCATACTTTGCCGCAGCAACACCAGTGAGAACAAAAATGCCTGTACCAATAACACAGCCAATACCAAGCAGAACAAGGTCAAAAGCACCAAGACTTTTTGTCATACCTGAACTTGCTGCCATAGCCCGCATCTGTTCAATGCTTTTTGTACGAAATAAATTCATGATAACACCCGATTTTCTATAGATTAAAGTCTTGCCTAATTATAATGAAGAAAAGGCAGCACGTCAAATCATCCACTTGAAACAAAACTTAAATAATTAATATAAAATACAATAATACATTATTTTATTTTGATAACAAGTAATATACAAGGCGAAAAGTTGCTAAATAGTAATAACGTGAAAATGTTTTAAGCAGTGAACTAAGTAAAACATTTGTTGTAATAAGAGAAAATAATATGGCCTGATGTATAAGAATGAAAAATAGTTCTAAGAATATTTGCCAAAACTTTTTATGGTATGAAATGCAAAATAAATAGTTGCATCATTTTATACTCGCAAAGAAGAGCCGGGTATGGTATTTTGATATATAGAAGTTTTACAAGGAAAGCTGGAGGTTCTCATGTTAAAAAAAATTTTACAAACGCTGAAAAATATTCCCGAGGCTTTATGGGATGTCTATGCAGTAAAAAATGAGCTGCTGCGTGATAAAATTACGCAGCAGCAATGGACTGAGTTTATTGGGATGGCTCATACGATCGGAAAAAAACTTGCCCGGGAAACAGTGGAAAAATATCCACAGAAGACAGTGCTTGATATTTTTGCAGCGCTTGGCCTGGATCTGGCACGTATTAATGATACACCTGATCGTGTCAACACAGTGTTTGCCTGCTACATCGAACCGAAGCGCATAGAAATCTATGAGAAAAATATCCGTCTTGCCTGTCAGGTACTTCGGAATGAAAATTGTGAAAATTTACTTGATGACTGCGCTTTAGAGGATGTCCTTCTGGCACATGAACTCTTTCATTATATTGCCTATACGATGCCGGAGCTGGCAATCAATCAAAAGCTTGTAACGCTTTGGCATATTGGCAGTTTTAAATATTGCAGTCGTATTCGGACGATTTCTGAAATCGCAGCGATGGAATTTACCAGAGAATTTCTCCAGTTGACCTATGCGCCGTACATTCTCGATGTACTTTTTTTGTATTCGTCTGATCGTGACAGGGCAATCCAGCTCTATGAATATATTACAAAAATTGAGGTGCCCAAAGCAGAGCATTCATGAAAATGACTTTAGGCTGTGTCATAATAAATTCATGGATTTTAATTTTTCTATGACGTTTGTTTTAGGATCTTTAACAAGCTGTCGAAGTTCCAGTTTGATTCCTTTTTCGTCGAGCTTCTTTAGGGAGGCTACATCCTGAGCATTGACAGAAACCGCTTGCGAGATCTGTGTCTTTCCATCAATATACCGCATGCCACCGAGGTTTACGTTCTTAAAAGGAATTCCGGCATCTACCATACGCAGTACATCGGTTGGATTTGTAAATAAAAAAAATGTAGTAAAGCTGTTATATTGGGGATTATTGAAAGCTTCAATCGCTTTTTGAATGGGAAGAATATATGCTTTGATTCCTGGCGGTGTTACTTGTAATACGAGTTGCTTTCTGAGCTCATCTTTAGCCACTTCATCGCTGCAGCACATAATACGATTGCAGTCATATGCTTTTACCCAGACCGTTGCCACCTGCCCGTGGATCAAACGGTCATCAATTCGGACAAAACTAATTTTCATTTTCTGACCTCCAAAAATTAATTAAAAGAATAGATCTATACCATAGAAGCAATAAAAGCCTTTTCGTCTTTGGTTAAAAAAATTTTGATTGTGTTTTCAAATAGTTTTGCGGCGATATCGACACACGCTAGTTTTTGCGTGTCAATAGGAGGGTAGTCACTTTCGTCGTAGGACAGTCCTTTTCGCAGAACCATTCTTTCCAGAGCACAGCCACAATGCACCAGAAGCCTGATGCGCTGCGGATTTGTCAGCTGATAGCCCAGGTTAGCCTCTAATATGTTATCAAACTTCAATAGCGTGTCAAGAACTTTAGCTGGATTTAAATAAGTAAGCATTTCGATTAAACTTTCTTCACAGAAGCTGCGCAAAACCAGGTTCTTGTTTTGCACAGGTTTTCGTGCATCGCCAATGCCGATTAATGTTCGCAGAATATCTTCAACTCCACCATCAATTACTTTTTCTAAAGGAATGAAGGGAATATCACATTTTGGGTTTGCGGCACCTGCAATTGCGATGATTTGAAATTCGCTGGATATTTTCTGTATCGATTCTTGTGCTTTATAAAGTCCAACGGGAAGTACTTTGATTTGACGCGCTGTAATAGTGGGCAAAATGCTTTCCAGGATTCGTTGCAGCTTTTCGGCAGTTCCTTTACCCGAAGCGCAGATTGTAACAATAACTTCAGGACGTTTAGCGTGTTCTGCCGGCAGGTCATCCGTACTGTTTTCGTAGCCTTTAAAATTCTTCAGTGAGTCATAGACAGCATTCAGACTAATACCACTTATATCTGCTTTGCGTATCGCTTCTAATACTAACGGGGTCGAAACCATACCCAGCGTTTGAACAGGGATTTTAAGCTGCTCTGTTATCATAGGACCAAAATTAATAATTGATCCCATGTCAGCTAACAATAAAATACCTTTATGATAATTCATTGTTTTGAGACGTTCCATGAGTTTATCAAATATTTCTTGTGGCTGCACTTCAATGGGCATATCAAAAACGACTAGATTTTCCGACTGTATATTTAGAAGCTTTTGTGCAACATCCGTCATGGAAGTAGCCGTATGAATACCGTGCATAACTACAGTGATGATGATTTTTTCATCGTCGTCTTCTTCTTTTAAAGAGTTGAGCAGCATGGCAAAGTATTCGATTTCAGCAGGAGGAACGATAATATGATAATGTTTTTCAATTTTTTGTTTGATTTCCATGGCTAAATAAAATTCTTCAGTATCCTGATTTACAGTACCTTCAATTGCATGACCAGACAGTGGTTCGTGTGATTTTATGCGTTTAAAGAATACACTTAAATGAAGACTAAAAGCATATAAAAAACGATCCAATGAGCTTATTTTTAAATGTTTTTGAACAATTGCAGCAATATCTTCGGTAAACTCGATCAAATCATAATCAATGATTTTTAGCAGTCGATCCTGAACGGACATCTGAAAATAATTTTGTTGGTTGCAAAATGATTTTATATAGGCATTGACGTCAGCGGCAACGATTTGTTTAATGATCGAACTTTGGATGTTTTCACTTTTAAGTGCTTTAATTTTTTTATCAACAAGGTGATATAGATTAAAGGGCGCATCATCTATTTCTTCAAGCAGAATTTCTTGATTGCTCGGGGAGATAAACAGCGGTTCATTAATGAACTGGCTGACAAGAGCCAGTTCATGACGATTTGAGCTAAGGGATAACAACCCTGATTTTATAGAAGCCGGAAGAAGCGTATAATCAATTTCTATATAGTTTGGATTATCAATCCCATTCAAAAAAGCCTGGGCACATAGCAATTTGATATTGGACTTCATTTGTCCGATATTGCCCATGCCAATACTGCCAATGAGTGCTTTGACAGCTTCGACACTTATCCTGACTGGTTTTTGAATCGACCGGACTTCATTTGCCAGCAGTAACTTGATGATGGCAAGTTTTTCTTCCATAGAACGGTCTGCTAACGGCTGGATTTTTATAATGCTTGGAATACGTCGAATAAAGGTCCGGGTAAGTGCAGACTCAGGATCTTCTGTTGTAGCACCAATAATAAGCAAAGAGGCCTGACGGCTTCGGGCTGTTTCTCCCAAACGGTTAAATGTCCCAGTATCCATAAAATAAAATAACATTTCCTGACCTTCCGGTGGCAGTCGATGAATTTCATCAAGAAATAATATACCATGATCCGCGGCTTCCACCAATCCGGATTTAGCAGTATCCGCACCCGTGAAAGCTCCTTTTGCATGTCCAAAAATATGAGAAATCAATAATTGGGGATTGGTGTAATAATCGGCACAGTTAAATGTGATAAAAGGAGATTTTTCATTAAATTTCCCAATGGATTTTCCGTACTCGTACATCCTATGGGCAAATAAGGTTTTTCCTACGCCGGTCTGTCCGACAATCAAAGTGTGAAGTCCGTGAGGAGGATAAAGAATTGCAGCCTTGGCCTGTTCAATTTGTTTTTTCAAACTGCCATCGGAGCCAATTAAACAATCAAAATCGCTTTTTTTGATTGTTGCTTTTTTAGCAGAGGCAACGCCGCTTTCCACTGTAGGCATTTCTCCAATGTTTTTGGGCAAGGCCACCCCGGTAGAGTGTTCAAATAATGTTTTGTCAAAATAAAGAACCGGCCGGCCGGAAAATTTAAGGATTTTTCCTTGTCGATACAGGCTATTAAGATCGCGACTGACATTGCTGCGCATGATTTGCAGTTTTTGTGAAATTTCGGCGGCTTCAATGCCAATTCTGCCGTGAATTTCTTCGGTTGAATACGAACGGGATCGTTCCTGTATATACTGGTAAATCTTGTCCACACGTTTCATCATATCACCTCTTTTATGCTTTTGCCTTATTTTGCACACGCAAGTTAAGGCAGTTTCGTTGTTTTTCATGCACTTATTATACTACAAATTTGTTAGGTCGGCAGATCTTTAAAATCGGATAAATTAAGTATATGTTTTTTGACGAACCCATCGACACGAACACTTGCGCAAATAGTTTCTGTCCTATATCATAGAAATGCAAACTATGTATTGTGGGTAAAGCTAAACACCCATATTTATTATGATGGGAGACGTTATTTAATGAGGGATGAAACAAAATATTTGCACTCAGGCTATACAACAAAAAATGGTGAACCGGGTATTATGCCGATTGTACTTTTACGTCCTTTGCCACAAGCGGGAGAAATATGGCAGCATTTTAAGAATAAGCAATATAGGATTGTGACACTGGCGATTCACTCGGAAACCGATGAACTGCAGGTCGTTTATAAAGCACTGTATGGTGAGGGCAAAACTTATGTGCGGCCGCTTGCAATGTTCATGAATGAAGTTGATTCTGTGAAGTATCCAAATGTGCAGCAGAAGTATCGTTTTGTTCATCTGGAAAAGAAATAAATGTTCATTTTTGCTTATTTTTATTGAAAAAATGGTGCGGTTATTCTATAATAGAAATACATAAGAGTAAGAATAGGCACAGGAGCCTGAGAGATGATAAATCTATCGGGTACCTGTGCCTTTTTGTTTTGCTGCATGGCTGGAATGGAGGCACTGTGATGTATAAGGTACTTATTATAGATAATGACAAGGCCGCACGGTATGTACTGAAGCACTTTTCCTGGAGCCGATATGGATTTGAGATATCGGATGAGGCCGTAAACGGACCGGAAGCATTAGCAAAGCTGGATGATAAAAAAATCGACCTTGTTATTACGGATATTCGCATACCAGGTATGGATGGTATAGACTTTTTGTGCCGGGTGAATGAAAAAGCAGAGGCGCCCTGTCTTATTCTGCTCAGCACATATAATGATTTTGCGTATGCACAGCAGGGAATACAGCTTGGTGTATTTGACTATATGACAAAACCGTTATCAGAAAAAGCTTTTGGCGAGATGCTGCAGCGCGCGGAGATTTATCTTGATAAAAGCCGGCAGGTTGATCGGGAAACCATGCATGAGCAGAAGTTGTCAGCCGATCGACTGGAAGAATATTTCCCTTTGGCAAAAAAACAGCAGCTCAGAGATTTGTTGTTTGATGGTGGCAATGATTTTCTGTCAGCGATTTATTCGCTTGATAAAGAATTTTCTAAGCTGGATGAAGTAAGTTGTCAAAAACTGCATGCACGCATTGTTGAGCAGCTGCACAACCGATTGGATGAAAAGTTTCCCTGGGTAAAAAATCTTGAAGCGGATCGGACAGAAGAACAGGAACTGGAGGCAAAGGCAGATTTACCGGCAAAAGCAGCTGCACTTCTGGGTATTGTCAGAAAGTATGAGCTGTATGATGGAAATAGTGTGCTGCGGCGTCTTTGCGAGCTTGTCTGGAGAGATGTTGAGAAAAATATCACACTGGGAAAAGCCGCTGAAGAGCTGCACATCAGTCCCGACTATGCAGGCCGTATTTTTAAAAGAAAGACAAAGCAGAACTTTAACAACTATGTAATGCGAACAAAAATGGAGCGGGGAAAAGTTTTGCTTGCGAGCGGCCGTTACAAAAACTATGAGATTAGTGAGCGGCTTGGCTACAGCAATCCGGATTACTTTCGTCAGCTTTTCAAGACTTACACCGGTATGACACCGACGGAATACCGCAATGCCTGCCGCCACAGCATGTTTTTGTAAAGCAATCTCCTGTGGCTTCTTGCAAATGCTATAGGTTGTATTTATAATGAGATATAAGCATCGCAAAGAGCCTATATGAAGGCTGGATTCACAGCAATTGTGTAAGAGGAGATAATACTACATGAAATATTCCTGGAAAACGTACATTTACGCGGCGTTCTTTTTGGCCTTTGCTCTGCTTTTGCAGAGTCTGCGCTTGATTTTTCCGATGGTGCCGCCGCCAGTTACGATGTTTGTAATTGGCAGTCTTATCAATATGATTCTTATACTGAGTATTCTTGTGACGAAAAATCCATGGATTGCGGCTATTGGTCTTATTTTGCCGTTTACGGCATTTTTGCAGGGGCAGCTGCCGATTGTACTTATGGTGCCGGTCGTTGCAATCGGCAATACGATTTATGCCTTGCTGGGGTATTATCTTTGGCAGCGCAGGCTGATCTGGATTGTACCGGTCATCAAAACCGTACTGCTTTTTGGTGGGACGGCTGCAGTTATTGGAGTTGTGCAGCTTCCAGTTAAGGTAGCAGATATTCTTTCTTTTATGATGAGCTGGCCGCAGCTGGTTACAGGCTGTATGGGAATCATAGGGGCACAAATTTTGTTGAAAAAAATTCCAAAAAAAATTTGGACTGCAGGAAACCAATAAAAAAGCTTAAGATTTTTACGGGAAATCCGATAAAATAAGAGACAAAGCTTTTGTCATAATTCAAGAAAGGAGGAAATAATATGAGTGGTATAGATGCGATTGGTTCGTCTTCGACCTGGGCAGCAGTGACAGGGACTCAGAGCACGAGTAAGAAAAAGAATGATACAGCGGATGCTTTTTCCCAAATTTTAGAAAATCTGAGATCCGGTGTACCAGCAGGTGGGTCGGGCAGTGACAGTGATGATAAAACAGTTACGACAACAAAGGTTATGTCAGATGGAGCTGTAATTATCACCGTTACAAAGGGAGATCAGATTATTTCCCAGCATAAAACGAGCGGCAGCAATCAGCCGGGGCATCCTGTCACATTACTTGATAAGCAGTTGGATGAGCTTAATGCGACATCGAGTGTTTTGAATGGTACATTGTTTAGTGCGAAGACATGATATTCTTAAGTAAGGATGCTGATACGTAAATGGATTTAAAAAAAGTGAGGAAATAGCCGTTATCTGATGTGATTGCAGATAACGGCTGTTTTTTTATGACATGCGATTAAAAAACTATAGTTATGAAGAAAAAATTGGTACAAAGTAAAGTGCTTTTCCCGAGCAAGAAAGATGAAAAATGTGCATAGAATATAGTATAAAATGACTAAAATGGTATATGTGCACATTGTGATAAAAGGGTGTATCGAATATAATAAAGCCATGATTTAAATAACTTTAAATTTGCAAAGACGCAAAACAGCTTTTGTTTTGTGTCTTTTTCTTTTGAGTGAAGACAGGGAGGAACAGAATATGAGTGTTACATTTGAATATATTCATAAAGCATTTGATGAAGTGCAGGGACAACCTAAATATGTATTGAAAGATGTGAATCTGAAAATCAAAACAGGTGAATTTATTTGTGTTTTGGGAAAAAGCGGCTGTGGAAAATCGACGCTGCTGAATTTACTTGCCGGGTATTTGAAACCGGATAAAGGGAGAATACTTGTAGATGGTGAAAAGGTGGATGGTCCATCGGCGCAGCGCGGTGTCGTGTTTCAGCAGCATGCACTTTTCCCCTGGTATACGGTAAAAGAAAATATTGAGTTTGGTCTGAAGCTGCAAAAGCGTGAAGATACAGAAGCGGTTGCGGCAAAGTATATTTCGCTTATTGGTCTCGAAGGCTGTGAAAATGCTTATCCGGCGGAGTTGTCTGGCGGAATGGCACAGCGTGTTGGTATTGCCAGAGCTTTAGTGAATGATCCACAGGTGCTTTTGATGGATGAACCATTGGGTGCACTTGATGCAATGACGCGTGATAGTATGCGTAAGGAAATTATTCGTATTTGGCAGATTAGCGGGAAAACGATTTTCTTTATAACGCATAGTGTACCCGAGGCGGTTTATCTGGCAGACCGGGTCGTTTTGTTAAAGGCAGGACAAGTTGCAATGGATAAGACAATTGATTTGCCGCGGCCACGTGAAATTCGTTCAGCAGCCTTTTCTGAGTATGTGGATTTTTTCTCGGAAGGACTGACAGAATCAGAATCGGGCGAAGAAACTATTATTGCAGAATAAAAGGAGCGTGAGAAAAATGGAAAAGATAGAAGCACCCTCAATTCATGATGCATTGAGCCAATCACAGTTTGTTTTAGAAGAAATGTGTGCAGAAGAAATCGTTGTTCCACGAAAAATTTCAGAAGAACGCAAGGCAAAAGCAGATATATTTTATAAAACAGTATCTTTATTCTTGTTTTTTTGTATATGGCAGTTTATCAGCTATATGAATGAACTTAGCCAATGGTTCAATCCCGTATTTCTGCCATCACCGACGATGGTCGTGCAGACAGGCTATGAATACTTTGTAGATGGAACTTTATTCAATCATATCGGGATGAGTTTTTATCGCATGATTGTTGGATTTGCTATTGGCGTCGTTATTGCTTTTATTCTGGGAATCCTTATTTCAACGAGCAGGGATGTAGATAATATTGTTTCGCCAATTCTCAACATGGTAGGACCGATACCTGTATTTGCTTTTTTGCCAATGTTTCTTATTTGGTTTGGCATTGGCGAGGCTTCGAAGATTGCCTTGATTGCTTATGCAACATTTGTGCCATTGATTACTTATATTATTGATGGCATAAAAAATACCGATCCGGTTCTTATTCGTTCAGCGAGAAGTCTTGGTGCTACACAGCGGCAGGTGTTTACAAAAGTGATTTTAAATTCGGCAATGCCGCATATTTTTGCCGGAATGAAGATCAGTCTGGCATTAACGTTCTCTGCACTTGTTGTTGCTGAAATGATGGGAGCGTCATCCGGCCTTGGTTACATTATTGTAAATGCGAAGAACTGGTTTAAGATGTCAGATATGTTTTTAGCGGCAACATTGATTGGGTTGGAATATACGATTTTCTATGGTGTTTTGACACTTGTTGAAAAACGCTTGTTTCGCTGGAAAAAAGCGGGTTCAGATAAAGCTATTGAAAATTAATAAGTTTTGGAGGAATGAGAGATGAACAGAGTAAGGGGAACTGCACTTTTATGTGCAAGTGTACTTAGCTTTTTGCTTGCTGGCTGCGGCGGTGGAACACCGGCTGCACAGAAAGCAGCCGATAGTGGCGAGATCATCGCCTATGGTGAGCTTGATCCGCAGGTGTCAGGACAGCAGATTATTGCAGAGGAAATGGGATATTTTAAAGATGAAGGACTTACAATCAAGAATAAGCTTATGAATGGACCAGATGAAAATGCTTCACTGGTTGCAAGCGGCGATGCTAAAATTTGTTTTGGCTCTATTTATAATAATATTTCCGTTGCAGCAAACGGTGTAAAAGTGAAAGTGGTTGCACCGCTTGCGAACGCCGCAGGCACACAAAGTGTCGTAGCACGCAAGGGGCTTGTGATCAAAAGTGCAAAAGACCTGGAAGGTAAAAAAATTGGCATGACAAATGGTGCAGGCGTACTTATTGCAATCCGTAATATGTGTAATGCAACAGGTACGGATATCAGCAAAATACAGTTTGTCAATCTGCAGGTATCGGATCAGCTTGCAGCATTGGAAAAAGGTGATATCGATGCGATGGCAGCATGGGAACCCTGGGTTGGCAAGGCAGTAGATCAGGGTGGGACGTTGCTGTTCAGTGGTACAAAAGCAAATTTTCCGGGTGTGCCAAACGATGTTCACTGGATTGATTTTTATATGACGCTGCAGGTAACAGATGATTTTTATAAGGATCATCCGGAAACAATAGAAAAATTACTGCGCGCCCTTCATAAAGCAACTACTTATATTAATGAGCATCCGGAAGACGCTGCTAAAATTATTGCAAAGCGTATCAATATAAATGAGGCAGAATGCCTGCGCATTATGAAAAAAAATGTATATTCGATGACGTTTGATCAGCAGTTTGTCGATGGTGCAGATAACATGGCAAACTTCATGCTGGATATGAAGAGTATAAAGGCAATACCCAAAACGGAAAGCTACATGGATACCACGCTGCTAAAAAAAGTTTTCCCGGAAGACGTAACAATAAAATAAAGAAAAATGAAAAGCGAGGAGATTGATTTTATGAGAATGAAGCGTATTGTAACCGTTGGACTTTGCCTGACGATTTTAGCCGCTGTTTTAAGTGGCTGCGGGTCAGAAAAAAAGGCGGAAGACCAAGATGCAAAAGGCATGGAGATCGTTGCCTATGGTGTTATTGATCCACAGATTTCAGCGCAGCAGATTATTGCGGATAAAAAAGGATTTTTTAGGGAAGAAGGACTTACAGTCACAAATAAATTCGTGCAGTCTGGCGGAGATGTTTCACCCCTTATATCGGGAGGCACAGCACAGGTATCATTTGAATCACCTTATACGGATATTGCTATAGCAGCAAATAATGTTGGTGTAAAGATTGTTGCCCCTATGGCAGATATCGGTAATACACAGTGTGTTGTTGCCGGAAAAAATGCAAATATTGTTAATGCTAAAGATCTTGAAGGCAAAAAGGTCGGTATTGCTGCAGGTGCCGGTGTACTGATTGCTATTCGCAATATGTGTAAAGATCTTGGTGTAGATATCAATAAGATTGAGTTTGTTACACTCAGCCCAAGTGATCAGATTGCGGCTCTGGAGCACGGTGATATTGATGCGATGGCTTGCTGGGAACCATGGGTAAGCAATGCAGTCAAGGCTGGCGGGAAAGTGCTGTTCAGCGGCTTGAAATCGTATCTTGGTGATAAGCAGGGTGATGTACAGTGGCTGAGCTTCTATACGACAATGCAGGTGTCGGATGCGTTCTATAAGGAACATCCGGAAGAAATTAAGGCAATGCTTCGAGCTTTGAAAAAGGCGACAGCTTTCATAAATGAACATCCGGATGAAGCAGCTGAAATCATTGCAAAGGAAATCAAACTTGATACATCACAGGTAAAGCAGATTATGAGCCAGAATAAATATAAGATGACATTTGATGATCATTTTGTACAGTCCTGCAATGATATGTCGGCATTTATGAAAGAAATGAAAAATATTCCGTCGCAGCCAGCTTTTGATAAATATGCAGATCCAACACTGTTGAAGGCGGTTGCACCGGAACTCGTCACAGTAAAATAAAAAAGAACAGCCGGAGCATAGTCTCCGGCTGAATAATTAACTGTTCGAAATAAACCACCGGCTTAGCCGGCGGAATCGACGGTTTTGACTTTAGTCGAAAAAAAATCCCTGTTACAATAGATGCAGGTCTAGCCAACCGCATAAAAATAACAGGGAGGTCTTTATCATGAAAGATAAAGATATACAAAGTTTAGAACATACTAAGTGGAGGTGTCAATATCATATTGTTTTTGCACCTAAATATCGGCGAATGGAAATTTATGGAGAACTAAAAAAAGATATTGGTTGGATATTAAGAAAGCTGTGTGAAGATAAAGGCGCAGAAATTATAGAGGCAGAAGCTTGTCCAGATCATATCCATCTGTTGTTGAGTATACCACCGAAGTATAGCATATCGAGTTTTATGGGATATTTGAAAGGAAAAAGTAGTTTGATGATATTTGATCGGCATGCAAATTTAAAGTACAAATATGGTAGTAGGACATTTTGGGCACGAGGCTATTTTGTTGATACGGTAGGAAGAAATAAGAAGCAGATAGAGAACTACATTAGGAATCAGCTAGAACAAGATCAGATAAGCGAACAAATGAGTTTAAAGGAGTTTGTGGACCCGTTTACGGGTAGCAAGAAGCACAAGGCATAATAAAAGCCCCTTTAGGGGACGCCCGAAAAAGCAAAACGTTGGTTAGGCCATTCGGACGCCCCTTGAGGGGCTTATGTTAGTAATATGCCCTTCCAGGGCTTGAGCAAGCCTCCGGTTTACCGGAGGTCATGACTAGAGTTAATGAAAAACAGTTAGAGCAGTCAGTCTATTGGAATTACTGGAATTATGGCATTTGTATAAACCACATTGACAATAAAAATAGGTGATGATATATTAAAACAGCTAAAAGGCTTTACTAGCTGCGAAAACAAACTACCTGATGCCGCAATGTCTTAAAATTTTGCAGAATGTTGTGCTTTAGGGGAAAACATGAGGGAAAGTACAATGAAAAAAAAAGTGATTCTTGACACTGATCCTGGTATTGATGATGCTGTTGCTTTAGCGGTGGCACTTTCACATGAGGAAATTGAATTAAAACTTATCACAACAGTTGCTGGAAATGTTTCTTTGGATAAAACAACTAAAAATGTATTAAGACTTTTGGGCTTTTTCGGGAAAAATGTTCCTGTTGCATGTGGTGCAGTAAAACCGCTGGTTAAATGCTTAGAGGATGCAAGTGATATACACGGAGACACAGGACTTAATGGTTATGATTTTCCTGAACCGACGAATACTCCGATTAAATTACATGCAGTAGAGGCGATGAAAAACGTTATTTCCAAAAGCAAAGATCCA
>Ga0302173_10000997_pt1 | contig 14485 bp, 9 predicted proteins | sample I_Fen_N3_1_FD_198785 | JGI IMG/M metagenome (GOLD analysis project Ga0302173, IMG submission 198785) | Peat permafrost microbial communities from Stordalen Mire near Abisko, Sweden - I_Fen_N3_1 | ecosystem: Environmental > Terrestrial > Soil > Wetlands > Permafrost | place: Sweden: Abisko... | reverse complement strand
TATTAAAGCCCTGAATAAATTTCCAGAGGCAAACAGTCATTTCCTTGATGAAAAGATAAGGACATTCAAAAAAGTGCATCTCGGACTCGCTGTTGATACCCCGCGCGGACTAATGGTCCCCGCTCTGAAGGATGCAGATAATATGGATCTGGCTGTTCTTTCCAGAGAACTAAAATCAATTGCTGACCAGTGCAAGAAAGGCAGTATCAATCCGGAACTGATTCAGAGTACAGCTGCCACTTTTACAGTATCGAACCTGGGAAATTACGGTGTCGAAATGTTTACACCTGTAGTCAATCTTCCCCAGGTAGCAATATTAGGAGTTTGCACTATCATCAATCGCCCTGCCAGTATGGAGAATAATATTTTCGGTTTTGTTCCCTACATAGGGCTCTCACTTACCTATGATCACAGAGCAATTGATGGCGGTCCGGCCACACTATTTCTCAAGGAGATTAAGGACCAGATTGAAGCGTTTCGTTATTAAGATAAAAGTAAAAAGATAAAAGACTGCAAGACCTGCACGACCGCAAGACATTTAAGACAACACTATTATGCCAAAGAGTCAAAACATCAATCCAAAAATAATCAGGAAATCACAATTCATCGAATTCGGAAAGATTCCTGTTAACCAGTATAATAAGACAATTGAAGAAGAAAAAAAGTTATTCAGCAATGCAGACTTCCTGAGGATTTATCACGACATGGTGGTTATCAGGGAATTTGAGACAATGCTAAACCTCATAAAGACTACCAACGAGTATAACGGCATACCATATAATCATCCTGGGCCGGCACATTTGTCTATAGGACAGGAAGCTTCAGCAGTAGGCATGGCCTATACACTGGGTGTTGATGATTTTATTTTTGGATCGCACCGCAGTCATGGGGAAATACTTGCAAAGGGATTATCAGCAATTCATAGCCTCAACGAAGACTCCCTCTATTCTGTAATGAAAAACTATTTCGGTGGATCAGCACTGAAAGTGGTTGAAAAGGGTTTCCAGGGAACCATAAAAGAACTTGCTGTTAATTTCCTGTTATACGGAGCATTAGCTGAAATATTCGCGAGAGAAAATGGATTTAACAAGGGACTTGGAGGTTCTATGCATGCCTTTTTCACACCTTTTGGCATCTATCCAAATAACGCAATTGTAGGTGGCTCAGGTGATATCTCAGTTGGTGCGGCGCTCTATAAGAAAATAAACCGGAAGCCAGGCATAATCGTGTGCAATATAGGAGATGCTTCAATGGGCTGCGGACCAGTTTGGGAAGGAATCTGTTTTTCTACGATGGATCAGTATAAAACTCTGTGGGATGGTGAATACAGAGGCGGATTACCTTTGATATTCAACTTCATGAATAACCTGTACGGGATGGGTGGCCAGACCTGCGGAGAGACAATGGGATTCGATATCCTTGCCAGAATAGGTGCAGGAGTTAATCCTGAATCAATGCATGCCGAAAGGATAGATGGCTATAATCCACTGGCTGTTATTGATGCTTTTAAACGCAAAAAAGAGTTATTAAAGGAAAAAAGGGGCCCTGTGCTTCTTGATACCCTGACATACAGGATAAGCGGTCATTCTCCGTCTGATGCTTCTTCCTACCGTTCGAAAGAGGAAATCGAAGAATGGCAGAAGGAAGACTCAATACTTGCTTATGGGAAATCGCTGGTTCAGTCAGGGATAGTGAAACAGGAGGTATTGGACAGTATCTCATCAGGGACCAAAGAGCTGTTGACTCAGATACTTAAATTAAGCATAAATGATGGAATCTCTCCACGAATCAACTTAAAGAATGATCCGGATTGTATCGGGGGAATGATGTTTTCAAACGGTTCTGTTGACAAAATGGAAGATGGAGTGCCTGAGGTACTCATGCCAATTGAAGAAAATCCGCATGTAAAGTCACTTAAAAACAAAGAGAGGTTTTTCAAAGACAAAGATGGCAAGCCTGTTTCGAAGGCTAAATTGTACCAGTTTCGTGATGCCATATTTGAAGCGGTAATAGACCGTTTTTACAAAGACCCTACTCTTGCAGCATGGGGTGAAGAAAACCGCGACTGGGGCGGCGCTTTCGCAGTTTACCGCGGATTAACCGAAGCTCTCCCCTACCATCGCCTGTTTAATTCACCCATATCTGAAGGTGCCATTGTAGGCACAGCCATTGGTTATGGTATGTGCGGCGGACGTGTAATAGCTGAGATCATGTATTGTGATTTTCTTGGCCGCTCAGGTGATGAAGTTTTCAACCAGTTACCTAAATGGCAGGCAATGAGCGGGAATATTATAAAAATGCCTGTAGTAATCAGAGTATCAGTCGGATCTAAATATGGAGCCCAGCATTCCCAGGATTGGTCAGCATTAACAGGTCATATACCCGGATTAAAAGTTGTATTTCCTGCGACGCCCTACGATGCGAAAGGATTAATGAATTCGGCATTGCAGGGAACTGACCCGGTTATCTTCTTTGAGAGTCAGAGAATTTATGACATTGGTGAAATGTTTCACACCGAAGGAGTACCTGAAAGTTATTATGAGATACCATTCGGCGAACCTGACATAAAGAGATCGGGTGAGGATATCACGATTCTATCAATTGGAGCAACATTGTACCCTGTTATGAAAGTTGCAGATATACTTCTTGATAAATATGGTCTGAATGCAGAGATAATTGATGCCCGTTCCCTGGTACCATTTAATTATGAACCTGTGATTCAGTCGATAAAAAAAACAGGAAGAATAGTTCTTACGAGTGATGCTTCTTCACGGGGGTCGTTCCTGAAGGAGATGGCACATACAATTACTGAACTTTGCTTTGATCTCCTGGATGCTCCCCCTGTCGTAGTCGGGTCTCGTAACTGGATTACTCCTGCTTACGAGATGGAAGAATACTTTTTTCCACAGCCTGATTGGATCCTCGATGCAATCCACCAGAAAGTGCTTCCGCTGAACGGACACCAGGTAAAAACCGATTTTTCAAATAAAAAATCAATCAGCCTGAATAAAAGCGGAATTTAATTTGTCTAAAGGGAAAATTATCGCACTGAATTACACCTGAATTAATTTTCTGTTTTGATTCTGATTTAGCTAAATTGCGGTGAATAAACCATAGACATTTAACCAGTATGCTTAGAAGGGTTATTTTGATTTTCTCGTTCTCATTTCTCACACTGGTTGGCTTTAGCCAGGTGAGGAATCTGGAATACTATCTGAATGAAGCTGTCAGTAACAGTCCCCTCCTTAAGGATTACAGGAACCAATACAACTCGGCTGCTGTTGATAGCCTTCTCATTGGCGCGGTCCATAAGCCCCTTGTTGAGGTCAAATCACAATTGCTTTATTCACCCTCTTATCATAACTTCGGATACGATAATGTAATAACTGATGAAGGAAATTATACTGGGGTGCTGGGAGTATCTCAAACTATTTTCAACAGAAGGACCTTAAATAACAAATATGAAGCCGTCGAGATTCAAAAAAATACTTTAAATAACTCCACCGGAATCTCAACCAGGGAATTAAAGAAAATCATTACAGATCAATATCTTGCTGCTTATGCCGGTTATCGTGATTTGGTATTCAATAATAACTTCCTGGAACTTTTTATAAAAGAAAATGAAATAGTTAAGCAGTTTGTAAAGAATGGCGTGGTCAAACAAACAGATTACCTGTCATTTGTGGTTGAAAGCCAGACTCAGCAAATCCTTGTCAGCCAGCTACGGAATCAGTATTTAAAGGACCTGATGATCCTCAATCAGCTTTGTGGTATGAATGACACTGTCAGGTACGAACTGGCTGATCCTGGTCTTCAGATCACAGGTGCTCCTGATATAACCAAGTCTCCTTCATTCATTCAGTATAAAATTGACAGCCTAAGGATTCAAAATGAAAAGATGGCAATTGATCTGCAGTATAAACCAAAAATCAGCTGGTTTGCAGATGCAGGTTTTCTGACAAGTAATCCATGGAATTTTTACAGGCATTTTGGGTACAGTGCAGGCATCAGTCTGAATATTCCTGTTTATGACGGAAGACAAAAAATCCTTTCAAAACAGAAACTTGATTTCGATGAAAACAGCAGAACCGGCTACCGTGACAATTTCCATAAACAATATTCACAACAGATCCAACAACTTGACATTGAGCTGAAATCATTAAATGAAATTTCAGTGCAGACATCAAACCAGCTTAGAACATCTGAACAACTGGTTACTGCTTTAAAAGATCAGCTGGAAGCTGGTATTATCCAGATGACTGAATATATCAATGCAGTAAAAAATTATAAAACATCCAGCAGGAACATGAATCTGATAAATATTCAAAAGCTTCAGGTTATAAATCAAATGAACTTTCTTCTGACACAATAAAATATCATTCTGATGGCAATACGTGTAAAATCAATACTATTGATGATTCTCGTTCCCGGGACTATTCTGACTCTTATTTCATGCCACAGCCAGTCCAGGACTGTTGAAGTAGATACGATAGTTAAAACCCCTGTAACAATTGCACCTGTCATGTTCAAACCTGTCAGTTCCACTATCGGACTTCCTGCAGTAGCTACTTACATGAACAAGAGTATTGTAAGAGCTACAACAGCAGGTACAATAGATAAGGTTTTAATTACTCCAGGTGAATTTATAAACACAGATCAGCTCCTTTTCACAATAAGAACGAAGGAGGCAATGGCACTTGGCAATAAAATTCAGGGAGATACAAGTTTGTACTTCAAAGGAATAATCAATATTACCTCGCATAAGGAAGGTGTAATTAACACTATATCCTATCAAAAAGGAGATTTCGTACAGGAAGGTGATGAACTCGCCAATGTATCGGAACAAAACAGCCTCGTTTTTATCATGGATGTTCCTTTTGAACTGGACAAGTATATTTCGAATAACCTGAATTGCTGGATAATACTACCTGATAACAGGCAGATAAATGGCACTATAATAAGGAAGCTTCCTGAAATGGATATGCAGTCACAGACGATTAAATATGTTGTTAAACCGGCAACGATTGACAAAATCCCGGGTAATCTCATAGCAAATATAAACCTGGTAAAATCGACCAATTCAAATGCTGAGGTTTTGCCAAAAGCAGCAGTTTTGGGTGATGAAACCCAGACTAATTTCTGGGTAATGAAATTAATAAATGACAGTACAGCTATAAAAGTTTCAGTAAGTAAAGGATTTGAAAACAATGATGAGGTTGAAATTACATCTCCCGTTTTCACAAAAGATGACAGGATATTGCTTACAGGCGGATATGGGCTCTCCGATACTGCAAGGGTTTCAATAATTCAAAAGTAACGTATGAAGAATTTCTTCCTTTCATATAAGAATCCTGTATCTGTTATTATTGCCGTAATTATCGTTGGAGGAATTTTTCTTTACGGGCAGATACAGGTATCATTGTTTCCTGAGATCACATTCCCAAAACTGAAAGTAATTGCTGATAACGGCGAACAGCCGGTCGACAAAATGATGGTAACTGTCACACGCCCGCTGGAGGATGCGATCAAACAAGTCCCTGACCTTAAAATACTAAGGAGCACTACCAGCCGCGGAACTTGTGAAATATCGGCATTTCTGAACTGGGGTGCCGATATCAATGTGAATCAGCAGATGATGGAGTCAAGAATTGCACAGATCAGGACCAATCTCCCTCCTGATGTTCAGATTCAGATTGAAAAGATGAATCCCTCCATTCTGCCAGTCATCGGATTTACAGTTGAGAGCGACAAAAGGACCCCAATCGAGCTTAATCTTCTTGCCACCTACACCATCAAACCATTTTTATCGCAGATTGAAGGCGTTTCATCCGTAGGAATAATCGGTGGCAAAACGAAAGAGTTCTGGATAGAACTTAATCAGCTCAAAATGAGCACCTATTCCATCACGCCTGAGATGATAAGGGATATTATTAACCAGAACCACTTTATAACATCGAATGGTTTTCTTTCAGATTACAAGAGACTTTATCTTAATATCACCGATGCAGGGCTTTATGGTTTAACTGATATTGAAAATGTTGTTCTGAGAAATGATGGAAAGAGAATCATTAAACTGAAAGATGTCGCGGTAATAAATGTCAGGGAAAGAACAGAGTACACAAGAATAAATGCCAATGGCCGTCAGGGGCTGCTGGTTGCAATTCTGAAACAGCCGGGCGCAAATCTGATTAATCTTTCGGAAAATGTTGCATCCAGGAAAAAAGAACTCGAGAAGCTGTTGCCATCCGATGTTCATATTTCTTTATACTACGATCAGGCAGACTTTGTCAATAAAGCCATTAAAAGTGTTAATGACAGCCTCTGGTTAGGTCTTCTGCTGGCTTTGTTTGTTACAATATTATTTTTAAGATCTTTCAGAGCCAGCGTTACAATTCTTGTTACAATACCTGTAACCCTGCTGTTTACAATTATTGTACTCTACAGTATCGGGTATACTCTTAATATAATGACTTTCGGAGCAATTGCTGCCGCAATTGGATTAATAATCGATGATGCCGTTGTAGTGGTGGAACAGATTCACAGAACACATGAAGAGTATCCCGACAGACCATCAAATCAGCTTGTTCATCAGGCAGTTAAGTATCTGTTCCCTTCTATGGTTGGTTCATCAATAAGCACAATAGTAATATTTGTCCCGTTTATGCTTCTTGGAGGTGTCGCCGGTGCTTATTTCAATGTGCTTACAAATACAATGATTATTACGTTGGTTTGCTCATTCTTCGTAACATGGATAGGTCTGCCTGTAATTTATCTCTGGTTTTCAGATATCAGGTCACTCTTCCCTGAAAAGAAAAAAACAGAAGTCAAAAAAACCAAGACAAGGAACTGGGTTGGATTTTTCCTTCGCCGTCCCATACTCAGCATAATTTTCATTGCCTTCCTTTTCGGGTCCATCATTTATATTCTTCCGCGTCTTGAAACCGGGTTCCTGCCTGAAATGGACGAGGGTTCTATTGTACTTGATTATAAGGCACCTCCCGGAACTTCTCTTGAAGAAACCGACAGAATATTACGCGAGGTTGAAAAGATTATCGTTAAGATACCTGAGGTTGCTACTTATTCCAGGAGGACAGGTGCCCAGATGGGATTTTTCATAACAGAACCTAATGATGGAGATTACCTGATACAATTAAAAGACGACAGATCCAGGAGTACCGATGAAGTGATAGATGATATTCGTAAGAAAGTGGAAGCGACCCAACCTGCTCTACAGATTGATTTTGGACAGGTCATCGGCGATATGTTAGGCGATCTAATGGCTTCAGTTCAGCCAATCGAAATAAAAATATTTGGAAGTGATCATGCAGTATTGAATGATCTGGCAGGAAAGGTTGCGGCTGAAATTGAAAAGATAGAAGGAGTTGAAGACGTTTTTGATGGGGTAATTATCGCCGGCCCATCGATTGAGGTTATTCCCGATCAGCAAAAACTTGCACAGTTTAAAATCACACCGGTCTCTTTCCAGTTTCAGCTTCAGACAATGGTCGAGGGAAATATTATCGGAAGCATTCTGGAGAAGGAACAAATGACTGCAATAAGGATGATTTACCCTTACAGCACACAGAACAGCCTTGAGAACGTAAAGAATCAGCTTGTCTTTCTCCCTGATGGAAAACTTAAGCCTATTTCTACTCTTTCCAACATTGGATTGAAAGAGGGCGTCGCTGAAATAAACAGGGACAACCTGAAGTCGGTTTCTATAGTAACTGCCCGTCTTAATAATAAAGATCTCGGCACCGCAATGAAGGATATTCAGAAAACCATTGATTCTAAAGTATTTCTTCCCCAGGGATATAATATTGAGTACGGAGGTGAGTATGCAGATCAGCAGAAATCATTCAAAGAATTGCTTCTCATATTAATACTGGCAAGCTTACTGGTGTTTGCTCTCATGCTGTTTCTGTATAAAGATTTCAAAGCAGCATTTTCAATTCTCTTTATAGCTGTTCTCGGGGTTTCGGGCAGCCTGATAGCCCTGTTCATAACTAATACACCCCTGAATGTCGGAAGCTATACAGGATTGATCATGATTGTCGGTATTATTGGTGAAAATGCAATTTTCACGTTTCAGCAATATAATACTAACAGGGAAAAAGGGACAGTTGACGAATCGCTGGTTTATGCAATTTCTACCCGATTAAGGCCAAAGCTTATGACTGCAATCGGGGCGATAATAGCGCTAATGCCTCTTGCAATCGGAGCAGGTACAGGCGCCCAGATGCATCAGCCCCTGGCAATTGCAGTTATTGGAGGTTTTATTGTTGCTCTCCCGTTACTTCTTATAGTATTACCAACTTTACTTCACCTTTTGTATAAAAGTGAAGACAAGAACAAATAAGAGGTATTTAATCTGTAAAATTCTGATTGCCGGAAAAGTCCTTTGTGTTACTTTGTGTAAACCTTTGTGTTCCTTTGTGATAATAAAAATTTGACCACTTAGTGACACGAAGTAATGCTCGAAGTGACACTAAGAGCAAAATTTTTATCAGACTATTTTAATAAGCGAATGAACAGTTAGCAACTTGAAGCAATTAATTTTAACAAAAAAGAAATCAATAAGTATCTTTGTTAATAAATAGACAAAGTATGGAAAATGTGTTGGAGAACATAAAAAGCAAAGAAGGATTCATTATCGACATGGACGGGGTAATTTATCACGGGAATAAATTACTTCCGGGTGTCACAGATTTTTTAGCATGGCTGGAAGCATCTGGTAAGAAATACCTCTTCCTGACCAATTCAAGCGAAAGGACTCCCAAAGAACTTCATGAAAAGATGAAGAGGCTCGGAATTAATGTTGATGAAGAACACTTTTATACCAGTGCTCTGGCAACAGCCAGTTTTCTTTCAAATCAAAAACCGAACGGAAGCGCATATATTATAGGTGATGCCGGACTAATACATGCCTTATACAGTGTTGGTTACAGCGTTAATAATGTAAATCCCGATTATGTAGTGGTTGGAGATACACACAGTTATAATTTTGAGAAAGTCGAAATGGCCGTAAACCTGGTACTTAAGGGTGCCAAACTAATTGGAACAAATTCCGATATAAGCGGTCCGATTGAGGTTGGCATTACACCATCAACGAAAGCACTTATAGCTCCGATTGAGATCGCTGCAGGTAAAAAAGCTTATTTTGTCGGCAAACCGAATCCATTAATGATGAGAAGCGCTCTTAAAAGACTTGGAGTAAAGCGAGAAGATGCAATAGTAATTGGTGACAGGATGGATACAGATGTCAGATGCGGGCTTGAATCAGAAATTGACACCTTGCTGGTTCTAAGCGGTATTACAGATCGCAATGGTATTGACCAGTTTCCATACCGGCCCAGATACATTCTGGGTGGAATCATTGATCTGGTAAGCTAGGATCATTATGGAATTTAAAGACAAATACAAAACTGAGCGTAAAGATGTTGCCCGTTTTATGAGGCGGCTCTACAAACACGGCTTAACAACAACTTCAGGTGGAAATATCAGTTTACGTCTTTCAGATGATGTTATACTCATAACTCCGTCGGCAACTGATAAGGGCAGAATGAGATGGAAAGAAGTTGGCCTTGTAAATATTCTGGGCGAAAATTTAACTCCTAATCTTAAACCATCCATTGAAACTGCGATGCACCTGGCAATCTACAAGAAAAAAAATGATGTCCGTGCAATAGTTCATGCACATCCTGTAGTTGCATCACTTTTTACAGCAATAAAAGGCAGAATAAACACTAATCTGACTGCAGAAGCCAGAGCTATCCTTGGGGAACCATTGTTTGTCAGATACGCCTTGATGGGATCATCAGAATTGGCACAGGTTGCAGCCGAGAACATTCTTAAATCTGACATTCTTTTGCTTGAAAATCATGGTATTCTAACTACCGGACTGAATCTTCTTCAGGCATTTGACAGGATTGAGGTCCTGGAAAATGCAGCTAAAATGACACTGATGGCAGAATTGACAGGCAAGAAGAGACCACTCGACAAAGCAAGAATAGTGGAACTTGAAAAAATGTTCAGATGATCAAAGGAGTGCTGTTTGATATGGATGGCGTTCTCGTTGATTCCGAACTCTTTATCTGTAAGGCTGCAATACAAATGTTCGGGGAACTTGGTGTTAATGTTGCAGCTGAAGATTTTCAACCCTTCGTAGGTATGGGTGAAAACAGGTACATCGGAGGTGTAGCGGCGCTTTACGGAATTGATGTTGATATTGACAAAGTAAAAGCCAGAACATACAGAATATATGAAGAAATGGTAAGAGGCAATCTGAATGCTCTTCCAGGTGCTATTGAATTCGTTTTAAGGTGCAGGGAGAAAGGATTTAAGCTTGCTCTTGCCACTAGTGCCGACAGGATAAAGATGGAAGCTAATCTCAGGGAGATAGGGCTTTCTGATAATTCCTTTCATTTCATAGTCACAGGACTAGATGTATTGAACAAAAAGCCATATCCCGATATTTACCTGAAGGCTTCAGAGGGCATTGGCATTAAACCGGAATGTTGTCTTGTTGTAGAAGACGCAGTAAGCGGAGTACAAGCCGGGAAGACAGCCGGTTGCAGGTGTCTCGCAGTGACAACTTCCTTCAGTGCTGAAGCTCTTAAGGATGCGGATTGGATCTGTGATTCATTATTAAATGTGCCTGAGGAGGTGCTAAACTGGTAAAACATATCTTTTCTTAAATTAGGAACGAATATCAAATAGTTGTAATGAAGAATTTCCTGTCAGACTTTCCATCATTAGATAAACTGGATAAAGAGATGAAAGGATTCTCATATCCTGAATACCGTGAAGCAAATGGACACATTCATACTCCCTATTCTTTCAGTGCTTTTATAGCTCTTGATACCGCATTCAGTATGGCGGTAAAGGAGAAAATAGCTGTTCTTGGGATTAATGATTTCTATGTAACAGATGGTTACCCGGCCTTTCATAAGGGTTGTCTGATAAATAAAATATTCCCTTTGTTCAATATTGAGTTTATCGGACTCCTTAAGGATGAGCAAAAAAAAGGAATCAGGATAAATGATCCCAATAATCCAGGAAGAATCTATTTCAGCGGAAAAGGTCTGGATTTTCCATTTCAGGTTGGGTGGCTTCAGAAATTACAGTTGAGAGCTGTTAAGAAAGAGAGCCAGATTCAGATCAAAGCGATGATCAGAAAACTGAATGTCCTGATTGAAAAGAAAAATCCGGGCGTAAAGCTTGCTTATTCTCAAATTAAAAGATATTATGCTCATGAACTTGTCAGGGAACGTCATATAGCCAAAGCATTGAGAGAGCTTGCCATGACAGTATCAGATTCAGAAGAAGAACAGATTGGTTTCCTTGAAAATCTTTACGGAGGTAAGAAATCGAATATCGGAGTAAGTAACAAGGCAGGCCTTGAAAATGAAATAAGATCCAACCTCCTTAAAAGTGGTGGTGCTGCATTTGTGGAAGAAAACGCTAATTCATTTCTAGAGCTAAAGAAGATTATAAAGATAATTATCAGAGCCGGCGGAATACCATGTTATCCTGTACTATTGGATGATCAGGCAGGAAGATTCACTGAATTTGAATCTGATCCTGAAAAACTTTATAGTTCACTTAAGAGGCTCGGGATTGAATGTATAGAATTAATCCCCGGCAGAAATGATTCAGTTATTTTGAAGAGTTTTGTTGATTTTTTTCATAACAAAGGTTTCTTAATTACTTTTGGTACAGAACATAACACACCTGAAATGCTGCCTTTGACAGTAAGCACCAGGGGATCAGTCCCACTGGATGAATCGTTGAAGAAAATAGCATGGGAAGGAGCCTGTGTAATTGCAGCCCATCAGTACCTTAGGGCCGACGGAAGACAAGGGTATGTTTTGCCCGACGGCACCCATAGTGTAAAGCAAATGGGGGAACTGAAGAATCTGGGACAATTAGTTATTGAATATTACATAAACAAGTATGAACATGAAGGCTGAGCTTAAAGAACTGATCGATATTTCTAAGCTATACGGAAATAATAAGGAATATGTTATTGCCGGAGGTGGAAACACATCATTTAAGGATGATGAAACAATCTGGATCAAGTCTAGCGGACAGGCACTCTCCGATCTTAATGAAGATGGATTGGTCGCCCTGAGCCGACAAAAGCTCCATGCGATTGGCTCGGCTTTGTATTCTGATGATCCTGTTGTCAGGGAAGATCAGGTCAAAGAAGATTTGTTCAGAAGCATTGTCGATCCGGGTAAAAACAGGAGACCATCCGTGGAGACTTCTCTGCATGAGATCATTAATTATAAATTCATAGTTCACCTCCATCCCACTCTTATTAATGGAATTCTTTGCAGCAGAAATGCCAAAAACCTTACTCAGAAGCTCTTTGGTGATAAAGTGCTTTTTGTTCCATATACTGATCCGGGCTATACACTATTCAAGAAGCTTGAATTGGAAATTATCTCCTACCGCGATAAATTTTCGCATGATCCTCAGATTATTTTTCTTGAAAACCATGGATCGTTTGTAGGTGCTGATTCAACAGAGGAAATCAAAACCATTTATGAGGAGATAATTCACAAAATCAAGGAACAAATAACCCCTATTTCTGAAATTACCCAACTACCTTATAACCCGATTCTTCATAAAGTACTTCCTGCAATAAGGATTCTTCTGTCGGGTGACCAGCCAGGCGTCATAAGGTATCGGAACAACTCTATTATTGCAAGGTTTTATCAGAGCCAACAGGAATTCCATAAAATCTCTTTGCCACTTACCCCCGATATAATTGTATACTGTAAAACACGATATTTATATATCGAACATTCTGCAACAGCCGAAAAGATACTAGATTCCTTCAGATACCAGCTTCCTCATTTCTTAAGTGAATATGGTTACCTGCCAAAAGTGATTGTAATAAAAGACATGGGGATTTTTGCCGTAGCTGATAATTATGCAAATGCCGAAGCCTGTCTCGATGTATATGAAGATCTTATAAAGATAAGCCACTATGCATTGTTATGCGGAGGAATCAAATTCCTGATACCTGAACAGGTTGATTTTATAGATAAATGGGAGGTGGAGAACTACAGAAGAAAAGTGGTATACCCGGAAGGATCATGTAACAAACTGATGAATAAAATTGCTGTTGTCACGGGAGGTGCCCAGGGTTTCGGAGCCGGAATAGCAGAATCACTATTTTCACTTAATATGAATGTTGTAATTGCCGATCTCAACGAAGTAAAAGGCAATTCATTTGCTGCTGCTTTATCTTCCGGCAAATCAAAAAATAAAGCAATTTTCGTGAAGACGGATGTAGCCGATGCCATCTCTGTTAAAGATATGATAATCACAACTGTAATGGAGTTTGGAGGATTAGATCTTATTGTCAGCAATGCAGGAATTTTAAAGGCTGGAGGACTCGATGAGATGGATCCTGAAACATTTTCCAAAACAACTGATGTAAACTACAACGGCTACTTTCATTGTGCAAAGTATGCTTCAGAAGTCATGAAACTTCAAAACATGGAGAATCCAGGAACTTTTACAGATATTATTCAGATAAATTCAAAATCAGGATTAGTAGGAAGCAACCGGAATTTTGCCTATGCCGGAGCCAAATTCGGAGGTATAGGGCTAACCCAGTCTTTTGCAATGGAACTTGCACCCTTCCGGATAAAAGTCAATTCCATCTGCCCTGGAAATTTCTATGAGGGTCCTCTATGGTCAGATCCTATGACCGGACTATTCGTACAGTATCTGAAGACAGGAAAAGTCCCGGGGGCTAAAAATATTGATGATGTAAGAAAATTCTATGAGGAAAAAGTGCCTATGAAACGTGGATGCAAGCTTGAAGATGTAATGAAGGCGCTCCTATATCTCATTGAACAGGAATATGAGACAGGCCAGGCTTTGCCGGTTACCGGAGGACAGGTGATGCTGGGATAGGGGAGACAAATAGACGAAGAGATGCAGCCGACTAACTCCAGAGTAAAATGGAACAGATACTAAATACATGAAGACAAAAGCAGTCAGAATATATGGGAAGAGAGATCTTCGGCTTGAGGAATTTGAGCTCCCCGGATTGAAGGATGATGAGATTCTTGCAAGCGTGATTTCTGACAGTATCTGCATGTCGTCACATAAAGCTGCCATGCAGGGCTCTGATCATAAGCGTGTCCCTAACGACATTCATATTAATCCGACAATAATAGGGCACGAATTTTCAGGAGTCATCCTTGAAGTTGGCAAAAAATGGCAGAAGAAATTCAAAGCCGGCCAGAAGTTCTCAATTCAGCCCGCCATGGCCCAGATGGGTACGCTAGATGCCCCTGGTTATTCATACCGGTTTATCGGTGGGGACGCAACTCATATAATAATTCCGTCAATTGTGATGGAAGCCGATTGTCTCCTGCCGTATGATGGGGATGCTTTTTTCCCGGCTTCTCTCTCAGAACCCATGTCATGTATTGTTGGAGCATTTCATGCAAGCTATCAT
>Ga0302173_10000996_pt1 | contig 14495 bp, 15 predicted proteins | sample I_Fen_N3_1_FD_198785 | JGI IMG/M metagenome (GOLD analysis project Ga0302173, IMG submission 198785) | Peat permafrost microbial communities from Stordalen Mire near Abisko, Sweden - I_Fen_N3_1 | ecosystem: Environmental > Terrestrial > Soil > Wetlands > Permafrost | place: Sweden: Abisko... | reverse complement strand
CATATAGAATATTACATTTTTAAAAATGATATGATTGGAAAAATGATATTAAATGAATTGGCAAAAAAAGCAAAAAAAGGATTAGAAGTTAGATTACTAGTCGATAGCATGGGATCTCGTAAATTAACTAAGAAAGCAATTAAAAACTATATAGATGCAGGAGGAAAGTTTTCATTCTTTTTTCCGGGGATTTTACCTCACATAAATACACGCATAAACTACAGAAATCATAGAAAAATAGTTGTAATAGATGGTGAATACGGCTATGTTGGTGGGTTTAATGTTGGAAAGGAATATATAAGCAAAGATCCAGAAGTAGGTTTTTGGAGAGATACCCATGTGAGAATTAAAGGTGAAGCAGTAGAGGATTTAAATGAAAGATTTTTACTTGATTGGTGCCATGCAGCAGATGAAGAAATAGAAGATTATGATAAATATTCGCCAAAAGTTAGCAAGGTTGTTGGCGATATGGGAATACAGATTGTAACGAGTGGACCTGATCATAAAGAACAATATATTAGAAATGCTTACATAAAGCTAATAAACAATGCAAAAGTAAATGTATATCTTGAAACACCATATTTGGTACCAGATTCACCTATATTAGAAGCCTTAAAAATATCTGCACTATCTGGAGTTGATGTGAGAATAGTAATACCAGGTAAGCCAGATCATTTTTTCATGAAATGGGTAGCAAGCTCTTATATAGGAGAATTATTACAAGCAGGAATTAAGATATATAAATATCAAAATGGATTTATTCATGCTAAGACAATAGTTGTTGACAGTGCAGTTATAAGCATAGGAACAGCAAATTTAGACATAAGAAGTTTTAAATTAAATTTTGAAGTTAATGCATTTATTTTTGATGATAGAATTGCAAAAGATGGAGAAACACAATTTATGAAAGATATTCAAGAATCAGAAGAAGTTACAAAAGAAATCTATGATAATAGAAGTATTAATATTAGAATTAAGGAATCCTTAATAAGATTAGTGTCACCTATATTATAATATATACATGATTGTTAATTTTAATTTTCAGATAGGAGTATTTATATGAAAGACAAAGTTAAATTTTATTATTCGTTAGCTACCTTTATTCATTATGGAGTAATTAGTATAGTAACAACTTTTTATGTTCCATATTTAAATCAAAATATTGGATTATCTTTAAGTGAAGTTTCAAAAGTAGTATCCATAGGGGCACTATTTGCAATTCTTTCACAGCAATTTTTAGTTGGTAAATTTTCTATAAGTGAAAGTAAGAAAAAGTTTATTATTATACATTTATGTGGATTAATTTGTATGATAATATTTCTAATGTTTGTTAGTGGAAATACTATATATTTCTTTGCAGTGTTGTATGGATTAATTATACAAACTGTTGGAACAATGTATGATGTTTATATTGAAGGATTATGTGTTAAACAAAGAATGGAATACTCTCAAATAAGAAAATGGGGATCTATAGGATTTGGAGTTATAGTGCTTTTAAGTGGTACTATAATTTCAGAATATGGTTTTAGAGCTATTCATATATTAGGAATTGTAATGGCATTTATAGTTATATTTATAATAATTACTAAATTCAAAAATATTGAATCAAAATCTCAAAGCAATAAAGCAAAATTAAGCTACATATTAAAAAATAAAAATTCAATAATTCTTGGATTTACTAGTATTTTAATTATTGGTGTTTATAATGCAATTGAATTTGTATATTCAACTTATTTAATTGAAATAACAGGAAGCGCTACTTTGGCTAATTCTATATACAGCAAATCTATATTCTTTAGAGTTTTCATTGAATTTATATCATTTATGCTTGTGGGAAGATTTTTAAGTAATAAAAATCCAAAGAAATATTTAATTATAGCATTTCTTATAGCAGCAGCTAGAATATTATTATTTTCAACAGGATATATACCTTTAATTGTTTTAGGTGACCAGTTACATGGATTAATGTATGCTTGTTATTTAACATTTTTATTTAAATATATTAGACAAGTTGTTAAGGATGAATTGGTTGCAGGTACCTATGCATTTGTAACAGTACTAGGATCAGCGGGTGCTAATTTTATATATCCTCAAATTTTTAGTATGATTCAAGCAAAGTTTGGATATACAACTTTGTATTTAATGGGATTTTTCATTATATTAATTAGTTCTTTAATTGCAGCGAAAATTTTACCTAATAGTAAAGATGCAATTAAAGGTTAATAAATTAAATAATAAAGGGATGGAGGCTAGTTACGTTTGGCCTCCGCCATGAAACCCACGACTACTTGTAATGAAGCTAGAATAGCTGATTACAGATAGTTGTGTTTTTTTATTATAGAGGAAATAGCTTGCGGAAGTGGCTGTGGATAACAGTTTTACTCGACCGCAGGGAGATTTTGTTCTTGCTACGGGGATCGTTACTATTAAAACTCTCTTGATTACACAAGCTAATGTAAGAGCTTTACTATCAGACTTTAGTGGATATGTAATTAGTAGAAATATGCCAGAGTGTAAAAATTTCATAAGAGATTTGGTAAAAGAAGTATTAGTCTTTAAAGACCACATTGAAGTCACATTCAATGTGGCTTTTTCTTTGCTCAAAAATAGAAAGGGATCAGTTGAAGTTATGAGCAGTATTATGAGATATGATTTGTGCGTAAGATATAGTGATAGTTTTTATATTAAATGGAGACTATAAAAAAGCAAAAGAATCATTTATAAGAATAAATGAACAAGGTGTTGTAATTTCGCAAGATGAAAAAGAATTGATTGAGAATGATGAATTACCTACATCAAAATTAAGTCGTGCTATTTTAGCCCATGGGTTAGGGCAAGTATCTAAAAATCAATCATATGAAACCAAAGTGATTTTTGAAAGATTTTTCACACCATATTTATCCCATCAACTGAATAATTATCCATTAGCAGGTTCATTGAATGAAGATTTTGTAATTTCTAAAATTTATAATGCAGTTAAAATCATTGATAATTCAGATAATTTAAGCATAAAAGAATTACAAGATAAAGTGTTAAATATATTAAAGTTGATGTAAGATGAATTTAATATCAGTCAAAAAATATATTTCTACGGTGCTACTAAAAAATTTAAAACTAATTCATTTTATGGGTTAATATACTTTATGCTTGAAGTAAATGAAAATGAGGAATTAAAAAAGTTATTTATAGAAAATAGAAAAGAGTTTGAAGAAATTTTGGTTAATAATGAAAGGAAGATTCAAACAATAGCTCGTAAGAAAAGGCAAACTAAAAATGCATATGAAGAAGTGGGTAACTATTACAAAGTGATATTAAAATCATGCAAGAGCAAGGATTTATCTGAGTTAAAAGATAAATATTATTATTTAGACTTTGAAAAGAAAAAAGCAAAAACATCAAAAGAAAAGACTCTCGAGGAAAATTATGAATTATTTATATCTAAGGTACCAAGATGTTCAATTTGTGGTGGCTTTATAGATGGAAATAAGAATGATCATAAAACACACAATTGTTGTAGAAATTTATAAGAAAAGAATTAATTTATTTTTATAGGTTAATTTTTAATAGTAAATCTTGTGAGAGGAATATAAAAAGGCTCTAGACCGATAAATAATCAAGTGGTCTTAGAGTCTTTTTGTATTAAAAGAGTTTATATTCATTCCAATTAATATCTTGGAGAGCTTGTATAAGTCTATGGTTAGTTTTTAACCAATATGTTCTTTCGGGTTCAAAAAACAGGTGCCTAATGGAATCTATAAAAGGTTCCATTAGATTAGAGATTTCAGAATGTATTTCTGAAATCTCATATTCTAAAATTTCATCATCACAGACACTATTATTCCAAAATTCATAAGCACCTTTACATTGTTCTTTTATTTCTTGTAAATTTATTTGGTTTAAATTAGCATGATACAAATTATTAAACCTATTTATAACTGAACAAATAAATTCTGTTTTCTGATAGAAACTAAGTGGTTGAGTAAGAAAAGGATCTGCCTGCTGGTGTGAAATATGTTCAAAATAACTTCTCCAATTTATAATAACTTCTAATAAATCTGGGAGAAGAGCATCTTTATCAAGCGTAACAATTATATTATAAAATAATATAAACTCTGATTTATGAACTTCTACAAAATATTGTTCATCATTTTGGCAGCGTTCAATATCAATATCTTGATATTTTTCTAGTTTGTTAATGAATGGAACATAAAAAATAAAGTTTTCGCCATTCAAGAAATCATCATATCGTTCTCGTAGTTGTTTTTTTACATCGACATAGAAGACTTTATTTAGAGATAAGTCTGAAATGAAAAGAAATACAGGCATTGGATTGTTGAACCAATAATTACAAGTACGTTTTGGTATGCTTATACTGACTGTGTTATTTTGATTCCAAAGAAAGGTTTGTGATGATTTTAACTGAACTGATATAAATTTACCTGTAGCATATCCTCCAAAAGCTAATTCTATAAGTCCATCAATACCATAATCACGTTCTCCTATGGTTCTAAATATATAATCATTTGGAAGTAAGTAAGTGAGGAGTGTAGTTCCGTTTGTATCTACTATATGCTGTATTGGCCTATTAGGTAATTCCATAATATAAATCCTCCTAATTTAATTGATTATGTTTGTTTTGATTTGAAGTTAATACAACTTTTTAAAAAGTTTCCATAATAGTAATATAACTTTATATCGATGTCAATATTTTGATTAGAAAAGTTGAAAATTTAATTAAATTATAACAGTCAACTAGTACTTAAAATATATAATATCAATTAAGTAATTAGTGGATTTCAAAGGTCATGCTTAGCCTCCACCATAAAATCCACAAGTTAGATTTTGTGGGGGAATTTGATTTGAAATAAGATAATCAGATTATAACAGATATATTTCACAACATTGTGAGAAAAAATAAAATACTTTATTAAAAAATAGCGTTACTTAGTGCTATAATTAATAAATAAAAATAATAAAGATAATGATAAGTTGTTTAGATAAAATAATTTGAGGAGGCTATAATGAAATGATTGATCAAAACAAGAAATATTCATCTGCTAACCTAATAATAAATAATATTGGAAATTTAGGAAAAGCAGATATAACTATAGATAATAACTGTGTAATTGCAGGACATAACAATATAGGAAAATCTACAATAACCAAGATACTCTTTTCAATAATCAAGGGAGTAACCCTTGGGGATAAAATATATGAAGATTTTATGAATAAGATAGAAAACTTGAATGAAGAAGAACAAATATTAGAAATAAGAAAACTGCAACAGAAACATACTTTGCTTAGATTTTATAATTTAAAAATATTTATTGTTCAGTTAAAACATGATTTGTATTTAAATTATGTGACAAAGTATTTACATTCAACATTAGGAATGAGTATTATAAGATTTTATGAAAATGTGGGTTATATTACTTTCAAGTGTAATGAATTCGAATTAACTATTGATTTTATAAATAAAGGTATTGTACAGTTAAAGTATAAAGGTGTTTATGATTGGTATAAAGATGCAACGTTGATATCATCTACAGAAATACTTAATTATTCAAATTTAATTAATATGGCAGATACTGTTATAACAGAAGAATTTAATAAGGCAAAGCTTATATCTGCACAGGATAAAGATTTAATAGATAAATTGAATACAGATTTTATAGATATGCTTGATGAGAATTTCAATATAATAGAAGGACTTGGATTTGATAAATTAGGTTATGCCTTTTATAAAGAAAATGGTAATGAGATACAAATGAAAATGTTAGGGACAGGAAAAAAACTGTTTGTTATGATAGATAAATTATTAAAAAATAAATCTATAAATAGTGATACATTAGTTATGTTTGATGAGCCAGAAGAAGGAATGCATCCCGAATGGCAGTTGGAATTTATAGAAAAATTATCTGAAATAAATGTACCATTCGCATTAACGACTCATAGTCCTTATATAATACAAAGTTTAATTTATTATGCAAAGAAAAATATGATGGAAGTTGAATACTATACAGTAGAACATTTTAGAGATTTAAGATATGCTGAAAGTAGAAATGAATTAAACCCTTTAAATATAATTAAAGACTTAACCAACCCTATATTAAAAGTAAGGGGCTTTTAATATGTGTGAAGACATAAATAAGTTGGAGTATTTGGAGAAAAAGGTTAATAAATATCCTTCAATAGAAAGGCTACCTATAAAGATATTATTTGCATCTGACAATACTTTAAGAAAGCTTAAGAATAATTCTGAAGTAATTAATGATAATAATTTATTTATAGATAGTGATATGACAATGTTAGGGTTAGATAAAATGGGAAATAGAAAAGGATGTGCAACAGCAGATGGGTTAGAGGTTTCTAAAAGCAAAGGAATATTGCTTATAGAAGCTAAAGATATCACAAATGCGTTATTAGAGAGATTAGATGCTATTATTGATAATTCAGGTGGGGATTTATATGTAGAAGGAATAGTTGATAATAGAGTAAAAGAAGTTGAAAAGAAATTAAATGGAAGTGTAAATTTATTAAATAGATTATTAAAACCAATAAATAAAACTTTATCAAATAGTGATAATATATGTGTAGCTCTTTTTATTGATTATAAGCTAACTGACGTAGATGAATTTGGACTGACAGGAGATATAGGTTTGTTAAGGCAAAAGATAGATGAGTATTCTGAGATTATTACAGAAACTATGATTTTTACAAATAAAAAGCTTAGAGAAATGGAAAGTTTAATTGGAGAATACAGTTTATAGTAGATTTCAAATATGACTTGATAATAGAATTAGTGAAAAAATAATTAATATTAAATAGTTTTAAATGAATATAAAGGTTGTGTTAATATGTATAGTTTAGATAATATTCCTGATAAATATGAGCAAAATAGAATTCTAGTATCAAAGGATGAAAGTTTTAAACAACTAATTAACGATATAAAAAGTACAAAAAAATTTATTTATAATTTTGATTTTCTTAATTTTAATAGAAGTTATCATTTTGATGGTGAAAATGGTATTATTTCTATTGACAACATATTAGATTCAGCACATAGATCTTTACATAGTATTCAATTATGTTGTGAAAACTGTAACTTGGCAGATGCTCATACATTAATACGTAAATATAGAGATGATTTATTTTTTTATCTTTATATTTTATATGTAAAGAGTAATTCAGATATATTTAGTAAAAATGAACTAAGTAAACATGAAAAAAATATAATAAAATGGGGAAAAGATAATCTCAAGGATTTAAATATAAATGAGATATTGATTTATATAGGTAAATCAGATGAAGCTAAAGATGCCATTAGTAAATATATGTTACAAAAATCATTTAAGAAAGTAAGTGATGACTTAAATGATTTTGTACATTCCAATGGTAAATCATTTTATAATAAGTCATATCAAAGCTATTATAATTCTAAGTTAATAAAAGAGAATACTGATAAGATAATGTATGAGATTGACTATATAACATCTATATTTATATTTTTGTTGATTTTAATTAGAGGAGATTATATAGCGTCAACAGATTATACGGATAGTTTGGAAATGGGGATTCATCCAGAGGATGGAAGTCAATATTGGGTTGCCCCATTTATAATTGAATATATTAATACAAGGATGATATTGGTAAGTGAAAAGTGGGGAGAATATTTAAAGGATAAAACTTTTATGGATATATAATGGATGAAAATATGGAATAATTTGAAAAATAAGTAATAGCCTATAAAGAACACATTGAAGTTACTCCAATGTGTTCTTTTCTTTGTTCAAAAATAGCAAATTAGTTAAGGTTATAAGTAAAATTAGTATATGAGAGATATATCAAGAGCTTTTATGTAAAGGTGAGTTAATATTCATATTTATTAGTAAAAATATAATTAATTTGAAAGAATATGGACAAAAGTGCATAATAATGTTTTATAATAAGATTATTATGTACAACAGCATTATTCATGTTCATGAGTTAGAATAAAATGGCGTATTAAGGTAAGGGGGATGTATGGTGATAATTGAGCAACCATATAGTATATTAACGGATAGTACATTAAGTACATACAAGCATGTAATAAATGATATACTAGATAAATCAATTGAAGTAACTGGATATAAGCATAATAGAGGTATACCTGGGAAAATTTCAAATAAAGATATTGCAAGTGAAATTTATTCATATTTTTTAACTCATTACTTTAAAGCAATTGATTTATATAATTATGAAAGTGAAATAAGTGTAGAATGGATAGATAATGGACTTTTAAATATAATTGATATAGGAGCTAATATAGGAACTGTAACATTTGCGTATATAGATATATTATAGAAAATAAATAAAGCTCAAAATATTAAGTTTAACATTATTTTTGTAGAACCGCATGAATTTAGATGTGAGTTATTAGAAAAAGTGATTATTAAATATATTCAATTGTCAAAGTTAAATATTGAGTATCATATAATTAATGAAAATTATGAAAATTCTATAGATCAAATAGAGAGAAAGATACATGAGTCAAATACAGTTATTTTGATGAGTAATATACTAAATTGGATAAATGATTTAACATGGGAATACTTTAGAGATACATTGATTAGAAATATAAATGTTGTAAATAGTGGATATGGATGTAGGGTAATAAACATTGAGGTAACATCACCAACTAATTCTCATGAGAAAATTGAAAAGTTATATAAGGAAGTATTAGTTGATGAAGTCGCAATGTTTTATGACAATAAAATAATGCCCCAATTTAAAAATATTTAAGAATGTTATTTTTACAATCCTAATAGAGAAACATATAGGACTAATAAAAAGTATTATTATGGTTTTTTAATGAAATATAAGCATTATGAGGAAAGTGTTGATATAGGATATATTGATGTAGCTTATAATAAAACGTTATATACATGTAGGAATAGTTCTATATATGATAACTTAGAAATGAAATATATAAATTTTAATTTTAGTAATATTAAAAAGTATATTTACGAACTTATAAATACAGGTAGAAGAAGTAGTAGTTACAATTATGAATATTATATAAAGAAGAGTAATGATGGAACAAGACCATTATATGTAGATGATTTTATAAATGACATAATAGCAACTACTGTAATAATTTCTGAAGGATTAGAAGCTGATAAAAAGCAAAATGATAATATATCATATGGCAATAGAGTTGATAAAAATATTAATTCACCATATGTTTATACACCATACTATATACAATTTTTTAATAAACTAAAGGAAAAGGAAAAAGAGTATTATAGAGACTATAATTATTATTATAAAATAGACTTATCAAAATACTACAATAATATATCTCATGAAAAGTTAAAAGAATTATTAAATAATCATGAAGGATTAAAGAAAGAATGGTGTAATAAGCAAATAAATTTATTTATAAATAAACAGTTAAGTGCCTATGAGAGCAATATGGGATTAGCTCAAGGGCCAGATTTATCACATTTATTAGCCAATATTTATTTAAAAGAATTTGATGATTGGTTTGGTTCAAATTTTGCAGATGTGAAATTACTTAGATATGTAGATGATATGGAGATCATAGGGAAAAATAAAAATGAATGTGAAGAGGTACTTGAAAAGTGCGAAGATTATTTAGAAAACCATCTAAGATTAAAAATAAATAAGACTAAAGATAAAAGTGGAAACATAGAGGAGTTATTTATAGATAATAAAGATATATTTTTTGAAAAAGTAATATTTTTATCAAATTATATTTTAAAAAGTTTGTATAAACTAGATGAAAAAAATTATAAAAAATTTACTACTGAACCATTAAAATTCTTGTCTATATATCAGAAATGTCTAAATAAACTAGGGATACATTTATCGAAGGAATGGTTAAATATTAAAATTGGGAATGAAGTTAATTTTTTGACAAGGATGAAGAAAAAATTCAAGAATAATAAAGCATTAGTTAGATGGATAGAAGATAAGAAAATATATGATATTAGATTACAATTAGGTAAGATACCAGATATTGAATCAGAAAAGTTAAAAGATATCATTAATTTAGTGAAATTAGAAGAAAGTAATGCTACTGAAAATAAATCTATCTTTAAATTCTTGATAAATAAAATACATATATTTAAATGTATTGATTTTAGAGTGATAATAAAGGATATAGAAACTTATTTCCCTTATTACAATAAAAAAGTACTATCAAGTTATAATGAATGTTACCAATATGTTAAAAATCAATTAATTGATGAAGAAATTAAGTATACTTCATATGATTATGCAATAAATATATGGCTGTTAGGAGAATATGGAAATGAAGATTCGCTATTAATGTTACAAGATATTTATATTGAATCTCATAAAGCGAATCAAGCTTTTATAAATACGTTGGCAACAGAGTCTATTTTAAAGATTGGGAAAGTGAATGATAATTTTATAAATATATTAAAAAATGAATTATCACAATATCATGACTATTATTACATTAGAAATGCACTATTAATATTAAATATAACTAATGATATTGAAGATATTCTAGAAGATATTGAGAAAAGAAGCTTTAAAGAGCAAAGAGTAAATATTTTCATTGAATGGATAAAGAATAACATAGGATATAATATATTAGATAGGATAGAAAATATAAGGAAAGAATATAAAGAGAATTATCCAACATATCCTATAGATATTATTACATATATAAGTTCATAAAAGGAGAACTAATGGAACAAATTAATTTTTTTGGAGAAAGTAAAAAAATAAATAGCAAATCAATGGTTTTAAGTGCTTCTAGAATGACTGATATGCCTAAATTTTAGCCTAATCAGTTAATAGAAGAAGTCCAAAAAAGAATAGATAAAGGAATGGATATCCATACGCTAGTACTTTGGTCGAAATATCCTAAATCATTGATATCAGGGAATTTATATGCGTATCTACTTGAATTGAAAAAGAGAAATATACAATTATATTACCAATGTACAATAACCGGAATGGGAGGAAGAATAATTTCAAAACATAGTGAAAAAGATTTATTTATATTAGAACCTAATGTACCTAAGCCTTATGAAGCAATAAATGATTTAAGAAAAGTTATAGAATTATTAGGAAATCCATTAAGAGTGAAGCTGAGAATAGATCCTATTGTTAGAATTAAAAATGAATTAACAAAAGAAGTATTCAGTAATATTGTACTGGCAGAAGAAATAATAAAAGAAACTTCAAAATTAGGAATTAAAAATTATACATTTAGTTTTCTTGAAAATGGTATACATGACAAGGTAGATAGAAGATTTAGTAAATACGAATGGAAAATCATTACTCCTGATTTAGAAGAAAAAGAGAAAACTTATACTTGGTTAAAAGAAAAAGCAGCTAAATATAATGTTAACATAGAGGCTTGTTGTGTGGTTGGTTTAAAAGAAAGTAGATGTATTGATGGATATTTATTAAATGAATTGCATGATTTAGATAAGAGTGTAGATTTAAAGGAACCACGAAAAAGAAATTTATGTGCATGTACAAATTCTATTGATATAGGGGGATGGCCACCTAAAAGATGTTTTAGTGGCTGCAAATACTGTTATGCAAATGCTGAACTATAGAAAAAAATAGTGTTTTTTTTAGGTTTATGTTTTAAATTGTGTAATAAAATGGATATTTATTATATAATTAATGAAGTATTATATCCAATCAAAATGTAGAGATATGGATATAGGTTTAATATATAAGTTTAAAGGGGGAAATTATAGTGAATTTTGAAGAATTTTTGATTAGTTTAAAAGATAGTAAGTTATGTTATGATTATGAAATTAAATTTAAAAATAAGTATACTACATATATCGAAAGAGAAAGATTGGAAAGAAAACAGTATATGGCAGACAAGAATTTAAGCGAAGAGGAGTTTCTGTCAATATATTCTGAAAATTGGGACGCTGATTGGTTTTATATTGGAGATAAAATTGAGAGTTTTTATACTGAATTTAACCTTGATTTTAATAGTTTAGCATCTTCTAAAGAAATTTTATGGAATAGTGAATATGAAGCAGTTTACAAAAATTATGTAATCCAAGATATTTGGGAGGAATTATGCAAAATACAAGGTAGTGAAAGATTATGTTATGGAATTTATGTATTTAGTCAGATATTGAGCAGTAATGGAAAACAAGATATTCTAAGAAATGATTTCAAAACTCTTTTACAAGAAATACTAGAGTTTAAAACTGAAGAATTTATCTCAAGTGAAAGTTTACTTTCAAAGTATCTAAAAGAGAATAGCGGTTTCAAATGTTTATTTGGACATATTATAATAAATATTAGCAATGATAAATTAGGACAAGGTGGGAATGGTGTAGTATATGCAGGAAAGCTAGGAAGTGCGGAGGTAGCAGTTAAATTTTTAGTTAATTACTCTTCTAAAAAATTAGAACGCTTCAAAGCTGAATATATAAATATAAACATGATAAAAGATAAATTGGTGTGTATGTAACAAAAGATGTAAGATATATAAGTGATTTGATAGAAAAGTTAAATGTAATCAAGTTTAATAGACCGCTAGAATATAATACCGGTGATTCGAATAACCAAATTTTAAGTTTTTATGAACTTGACAATGGGAATTTTACATTAAATGGAAGAGAAATTATAATAAATGGAGTATGGGCTCTTGTGGGAGATTCTCACTATAATGACATTTTAATATTAGAAGTTGAGAATCCTAAACCATATGTGATTGATGGTGAAGAATGCAGGGCTATTGCTATTATAAATAATGAAGTAATTGTTTCATATGATAAAGTTAAATCTGGATACTATAGATTCCCAGATGGACATGTTGAAGATAGAAATAGTTTGAATATAGAAGAACGTTTTATATATGATGATACAGAGAAATATATAGCGATTGGAGTATTTCATCATTGTTCTATAATACCAGAAAATGATGAATATATAGATGGTTTACAAAAGAATGAAGAGATGAATGATCAGATTATTTTGAAATTGAAAAAACAAATATCGAAGAATAAAACATATGAAGTAAGATTGGGATTATAGTTAGAATATACAGAAAACACTGTTTGTGGATAAATAATGAATTATAATGTGAATAAATGGCGAGTTTTCCTTGAAAGTGGTTATTATATTAATTGCTTGAGATTACAGTAAATTAAGTGTTAGAATTAAAAAATAATCTAAAAAATGGTGGATTTCAAAGGTCACGCTTCGTCTCCACCAAATAATCACTGAGATTGTGATACAATGGAAAACCCTTGATTTCAAGTGTATTTCTTGTTTTTGAGGACAAACTGTTGTAGAAAATTTTAAGTTTTTAGCTTAGATTTATAGATTTTTATATTGGACATGCACACCCCTAATGTTTTTGAAATTAGAGGTGTGCATTTTTTTGTTGAGGTGTGTACATTTTGGCAGAAATAAAATTTGTAAAAAATATTGTTAAGATTGATTCTAAATGAAATTTTTATTTTAAGAAATTATATGGTAAGTTATAATTAAAATAAAAAGATGATAAGAACTCATAATATAAAATAGAAATGCAAATCAAGGATAAGAATTTATTATTTAATATAAAGGAGTTGATTCAAATGAAATGGCAGGAAGTTAGAGAAATGTATCCAAATCAGTTTGTTAAATTTGAAATTGTAGAATACCATGAAGATGAGAAAACTAAATATGTTGATGAAGTTGCAGTTATAAAAGCGATAAAAGATGGCAGAGAAGCTATGAAGGAATTTACAAAATGCAAAAATGGTCAACTAGTGTATAGTACAGAAAATGAAAGTATTGCTATAGAGAAAATTAAATTAAAATAGATTTTGGAGAGATTGATCCAAATGAAAAAGTTAACGGATTATTGGGATTAGATTTTTTAAGAGAAGCAGGGATTATAATAGATTTAGTTGATTTGGTAATGTATATAAAGGAAATATAAAATTATAATATCTTCCTAAACACGCCTCACGTTGAGACAGTGGTTCTGCTATATCGTAAGTAAGAGTATTGGAAATACAGGATTGAAGAGAATTAATGATATGTTTACTTGTACAAGAAAAGATAATTATGGTTGAGTATGGCAACATTATCTTTTTTAATACAACTTAGTGCATCCTTTTATTATTTCAAGTAATTGGGTATAATATTTGTATACGAAGAAAAGGTTGTGAATTAAATGAATAATGACATATTATAATATAAAGAACTTTCTAAAAGTGTTAAGTATCAAATAGTAACTTCTCGAAATAAAGCTATAAATTCAGTTAATAGAGAATTGATTTTGTTATACTGGAACATAGGAAATATAATACTTAAAAATCAAGAAGTTGAGGGTTGGGGAAGTAAGATTATAGAAAATCTATCAAAGGATTTAAAATCGGAATTTCCTGAATTAAAACTCATATTCCGCAGAATAGATTAGAAAATCTCCGAAATTATTTCGGGGATTTTATTTTTTACATAATTTGCAATTAATATTAGGTAAA
>Ga0302173_10000986_pt1 | contig 14564 bp, 13 predicted proteins | sample I_Fen_N3_1_FD_198785 | JGI IMG/M metagenome (GOLD analysis project Ga0302173, IMG submission 198785) | Peat permafrost microbial communities from Stordalen Mire near Abisko, Sweden - I_Fen_N3_1 | ecosystem: Environmental > Terrestrial > Soil > Wetlands > Permafrost | place: Sweden: Abisko... | reverse complement strand
CTTAAGAGAACTGTCCTCATCAACCTTGGTAGCTTTCATATCAAATGTACCAAATTGGTTAACTGTTCCACTAAAAACTTCATCACCTATACCTTTATCAACTGGTAGAGATTCACCTGTCATTACAGATTGATTTATGGAAGTTTGTCCAGAAATAATAAGACCATCAACAGCAATAGTTTCACCAGCAAGTACACGAAGCATATCGGAAACTTTGACTTGTTCAGCTGGTATTATACTTTCTTCGCCATCACGAACAACTCTAGCAGTTGGTGGAGAAAGATTTACTAGTTTTTCAATACCTGCACGTGCTTTTGCAACAGTACGTTCTTCTAATAATGCACCTAATGTCATAATGAAAGCAACTTCACCAGCCGCAAAGGTTTCACCAATTAAAACAGATGCAACAAGTGCAAGTGCAACTAAAACGTCTGCCTTAATATCGAATTCTGTTATAAGTCCCTCAATGGCACCTTTTACAATAGGAACACCGCAGAGAATAATTGCCACCCAAGCTACGTCAATCTTTGAATTCCAAATATGTAAAAAGCTTATAAGCAATGAGAAAGCTGATAATATTAGAAATAGTATACTACGTTTATCTTCATCTTTAATAAATTCTATAAATCTTTTCATTTTGTCACCTAACCCATCCTTGAAAAATGTTCTACTGCTTTAGCAAATTCAGCAATTGTTCTATCAGCATCACCATGTTCTATACCGTCACGAACACAATGTTGCAGGTGCCCTTCTAAAACCACTTGACCAACTTTATGTAACGCACTTTTAGATGCATTTATTTGTATTAAAATATCCTCGCAAGGAACATCTTTATTTATCATTTCTGAAATGGCTCTAAGCTGACCTTCAATTTTCTTTATCCTAGTTTGAATTTTTGGAACATCCATACATTGACGCATATTCTTAACCTCCTATAAAATTTAATATTTTATACCCATAGGGGTATAGGTATATATTAATAGCGGAAATTATTTTTGTCAATGGTAGTATATAAAATTCAGTTAGATTATCTTCATAATATCTACATATGTTCTAGGTATACTTCATTCAGAAAGCAAATCAATTATAAGAAATATTAAAATAAGTAACTTTGCTTAAAAATCAAATTATTAAGGGAGGTGGTGAAGGAATGTTGAGTTTTATAGAAGTTAAAAATGCAATAAGTAAAGAGCTTTATGAAGTTGAGATGAATTTAAAAAATATAGGTGAAGATTTAAAATCAAGTTCAACAAATGAAATATATAATTATTTTTTTAAGGTGCCAGGAAAATACCTTCGTCCCAGCCTAATAATACTTTCTGCTAAAGCTATAAAACCAGATATGACTATAGAGCAAAGAGCACAATTAATTAATTTATGTGTAGCTGTTGAACTTATTCATAGTGCTAGTTTAGTACACGACGATATAATTGATAATGACTCAATTCGTCGAGGACAAAAGACATTAAATAATATCTATGGAAGAAAGGTAGCAGTTCTAGCGGGAGATGCTTTTTATGCCAAAGCATTTTCTATTTTATTAAATATACCCAAAAGGGCTGCGGAGCGCGTAATCACAAATGTTATTGAACAGATGTGTATAGCAGAAATTGAACAAGCTCAAAATCAAGAAATCTCAAAGCAAGATTATCTAAATATAATAGAAGGTAAAACTGCAGCATTTATGAGAGCTTGTTGTAAACTTGGAGCAGAAATAGTTGAAGCTAAAGAAGAAGAAATTATAGCCTTGGAAAACTACGGTTTAAATTTGGGAATGGCATATCAAATCATGGATGATTGCAAAGATGGTGATTGTAATGCTATTAAAAATAATATAACTGTTGAAAATTCTAAAGAATTTGCTGTAAAAGCAGATGAAGCTATTGGAAATTTGAAACCAACAATATATAAACAAGGTCTCTTAAATCTTTTAAAGTATCTACTTGAATATTCGAACCATGAAATCAAAAAAGCTTAATTGAGATTTTGAAAATCTAATAATAATAAAGGAGTTGTTATAAAATGAAAATTTTTAATAATAAGTATTTTGTAGTAGTATGGACAATTTTACGTGTATGGTTAGGCTATCAATGGATAGAGCCAGCTATAGAAAAGATAAAAAATCCAGCTTGGGTAGGTAGTGATGCAGGTGTTGCAATAACAGGGTTTTTAAAAGGTGCGGTAGCTAAATCTACTGGGGATCATCCATCAGTACAGTGGTGGTATGCAGGATTCGTAGAAAATGTTGCACTTCCAAACGCTAAGGTATTTTCTTATTTAATTACTTACGGAGAACTTCTTGTAGGTATTAGTTTAATACTTGGAGCTTTCACTATTGCAGGGCTTATTGGCGGTGCATTTATGAACTTAAATTATTTATTAGCAGGTACAACAAGTACTAATCCAATTTTGTATACTGTAGCTATAATTTTAATGGTAGCTGGAGCTAATGTATACAAATTAGGTATTGATAGTTTATTAATTTCATATTGGAAAAAGAAACATAATAAACGGTAAATAGAACATTAAAAAGGTAAGTGGAAAATAAAAAAATTGAACACAGGAAGTAAATTCATAAAAGACGTTATTTCTTATAGTTGAAGGGAGTTAATAAACAATGAAAAAGAAGACAATTAGAGGTGCGATATTAAGTTTAATTCTTACTTTAGGTCTTTCAACAGCGGCTTTTGCTGATGGTATGGGCAATATGGACATGGCAAAAGGAACAGAAAAAAGTGTGAGCGGTATAAAGGCAGCGTTAACCTTTAATAAAGATAATAAAGTAAAAACAGGTAAGAATGATGTGATGATCACTTTGCATGATAATAATGATAAAGAAATTGAAAAGGCTACTGTTAACATAAGTGCAGAAATGGATAAAAGTTCTGACATGGGTGGCATGAATATGGATAAGTCAAAGCCAATTGAAGTAACATTAGAAAATAGTGAAAAAGGTCAATATATGGGTAATATAAATTTTACAGATAAAGGTAAATGGACTGTTACAGCAACTGCTACTGTAAATGGAGAGAAGAAAGATATAAAATTTGATGTAGACGTAGCTAATGGAGGTCCTAATTGGGTTGTTATAGGTGGATTTATAGGAATAGTATCTCTAATAATCATTGTAGCTGCAGTGAAGAAGAAGCAAAGTAGCAAATAAAGCTGAGCGGGAATCTGAAGTAGCTGATAAAGCTGAAGTAGGAAATAGATATGAACAAGGAGTTTGAATAAAGAAGAAACATAATAAAAAAGTGCAAAGTAAGAAAATAATAATAAAGTTAAAGGATAGAGGTGGCAGTTTAATGTCAAAATTGGACAGGAAGCCCTGTGATGAAACAAAGTCATCACAAGAGGAAAATGGAAAAAATTTATTAGAAAATAAACTAATTGCTAAATTTATTAGAAGTAAGTGGTATCCAGGAATATTTCAACTATTTATAGGAATAGTATTTACATTTATAGTATTTGAACTTTTAACTGGTCCTACTGAAGCTCATGATAATTTTGGTACAGCAGGAACATGGGTGTTATGGTGGCCTATTCTTCCAATAATGCTCTTTGTTACTGGACGATTTTGGTGTGCAATATGTCCATTTGGAGCCTTAAGTGATGTAGTGCAAAAATTTGTAGGAAACAAAAAGCCAGTGCCTAAGTTCCTAAGAAAATATGGTGTATGGCTGATAGATGCAATGTTTTTAGCTATTACTTGGAGTGATCATGTCTTTGGTGTTGTTGAATCACCTAGAGGTTCTGGAACATTACTTTTATTAATTACCCTTGGTGTAATATTCTCAGGAGCATTTTGGGAACGTAGAACATGGTGTAGATATCTTTGCTTCCTTGGAGGTTTATCTGGAAATTATTCTAGGGCAGGTATGCTGCAATTACGTGGAACAAAAGATAAATGTTCTAAATGTACATCAGCATCTTGCTATAAAGGAACTGAAAGAGCAGAAGGATGTCCAATGTTTGAATTTCCAAAGACTATGGAAGATAATGCAGAATGTAATTTCTGCGGTAACTGTGTAAAGAATTGTCCAAATAATTCAATTCAAATATCATGGCGTGTACCAACTAAGGAATTATGGTTTATAAGAAAACCAAAGTTAGAAGCATCATTTTTAGCAATTGTAATCATGGGAATTGTATTTGTTCAAAATATTACAATGCTAGAAATCTGGGATGGAATGCTAAAATGGCTTGAAAATGCAGTTGGAACAGAAAATTATGCAGTAACTTTTACTATAACATTTATTATAGCTATGGCTATACCAGTAGTATTGATATATATAACTGGACTATTTGCAAAAATATTTAATAAAGATTCAGTTATGCAAAATATCACTAAGTTTGGATATGCTCTAATACCACTAGATATGGCAGCTCATATAGCTCATAACTTATTCCACTTATTAGCGGAAGGGAAATCTGTTTTTTATACATTTATAGAGTTATTTGGAGTTCAACTAGAGCATACATCTTCAGCTATTCTTGATGATCCAACAATACAAGTGTTTCAATTCTTATTAATAGGAATAGGAACTATTGGTTCAATATATACTGCTTATAAGATTTCTAAAAATAACTATAAATCTAAAAATATAAGTACAACAATTGTATACACGGTTCTTTTAATATTACTTGCAGTAGTTAATATAATATTATTTTCATTACCTATGACTATGCGTATGTAATAAATTATTATAGCTTATCTAAAATTTGTTTTGGATAAGCTATAATGTTACTTTTTGGTAACTTATAGAAGAAATAAATTAATTGTGATGTTTGCACCTTAATTTAAGGAATAAATTAATTGTAATGGAGCAAATTTAATTAATAGAGGTGATAAGAAAATGACAAATGAAAAATTTAAGTTGTTTATCAGGGCTTCAAGGCCCTTTTCTTTAACAGCATCCGTAATTCCAGTTACAATTGGAGGAATACTTGCATTAAATGAGCCGGGATTCAGCTTTACATATTTGTTATTGTCCATTGTAGCAATCATTTTTTTGCAAGCTTCAGTAAATTTGCTAAATGATCATGATGATTTTATAAATCATGTTGATACAAAAGATTCCTATGGTTCTAGCGGAGTAATTGTTGAAGGTTTATTAACTCTAAAAGAGGTATATGTAAGTGGTATTTTATTATTAATATTAGGATGTTTAATTGGTTTATTTTTATCTTATAAAAGAGGAGTAGCAATTTTAATTTTAGGGATTATTGGTGCTGTGTGTGGATATTTTTATACAGGAAAACCATTAACACTTAAATATAGAGGTTTAGGTGCACCTCTGGTTTTCATGATTTTTGGACCATTAATGACACTGGGAGGATATTATGTACAGATGCAGGAATTTACGACACAAGCATTGCTAATATCAATACCAACAGCATTTCTTACTACCGCAATATTGCATGCCAATGATATTAGGGATATAAATCATGATAAGAAAGCAGGAATTAAGACCTTATCAATATTTATAGGTTATAAGAAAGCACAATTAGTATATTCAAGCTTGATTATACTTTCATATGTTTCTCTTATTATGATGATTATTTGTAAATATGTTCCATATATAAGTTTAATTTGCTTATTAACTGTACCAGCGGCTATTAAAAATATTAATAAATTAAGAACTGCTGAAAACTCAAGCTATAATATTGCAGAGCTTGATAAAGAAAGTGGTAAACTTCAAGGTCAATTTGGAATTTTATTAATTGTATCTATATTTTTTGAATATGGTTTATCTTCGATATTATAGAAAGGTGGTAATAAAGTTTTGGAAAAAGATGAAAGAAAGAATAAGATCATTATATCTTCATTAATTATTTCAATATTATTATGGTTTGTAATATTTGTAATAAAACCATTTAACTTTTGGATTGAAATGGCATTATCAATATCATTATTGGTAGGAATAGCATTACTTGCAGAAAGAAATTTAATATCATTTAGAAATATTAAATTAAGACATATAATAATTGGAATTATTTCAGCTGTAATATTGTACTTTGTTTTCTACGCTGGGAATATTATTTCAGGATATTTATTTCCATTTAAAGATGCCCAAGTAGCATCAGTTTATAGCAATAGAGCTCAAGGAAATTCATTATTAATTGGAACATTACTTTTATTTGTAATAGGACCTGGAGAGGAAATATATTGGCGAGGTTTTATTCAAAATAATCTTATAAAAAAATTTGGAGAAAACAAAGGATATATATTTGCAACTTTACTATATGCAGGTGTACATATAATAACATTTAATTTTATGCTTGTAGTAGCAGCATTAGTATGTGGTATATTCTGGGGGTGGATTTATAAAAAAGAAAAAAGCCTTGTTCCAATAATAATATCGCATGCACTTTGGGACTTTACAGTATTTGTTTTGTTCCCATTAATGTAAAAAGGTATATTGTTAAAAAGTAAAAATAGTTTCATATTTTCATATAAATATATTTTAATATAAAACTATTTATAAATATTCCTATAAAACTTTGTTTATAGAAAAGAATTTTAAAATATATATAGTTTTAAAGATATCTATTTAAATAGGTAAATAGTTTAAAAGGAAAATATGAACATATATAAATAGATAAATATTTATAGTAAATATAAGGGTTTGAGGGCTTTTGTATTAGAATATATATGTTGCAAATGAAACTTTTAAAGGATAGAATTAACAACCTAAAATATCCATTCATATAAAAGTGAGGTGATTATAAATGGCAGAAACTATTATAACAGATGTTGAGAAAGTTTTTTCAGTTATTGCAAAGAGATATGATATGTTAAATTCAATTTTAACTTTAAATATTGATAAACTATGGAGAAAGAAAGCAATAAAAATATGTGATATTAAAGAAGGGCAAAAGTTATTAGACTTGTGCTGCGGCACAGGACAAATGATTAACTACGAATGTAAGGCAGTAGGGAAAAACACTACAGTTATTGGTGTAGACTTTAGCCAAGAAATGCTTGATGTAGGAGATATAAGGCTTAATCAATCATTAAAAGATTATAAGTTCACGTTAATTAGAGATAGTATTTTAGAATTGCCTTTTGAAAAAAATACATTTGATTGCATTACAATAGCTTTTGGATTAAGAAATATTTCTGATAAAAGTAAAGCACTATCAGAAATGTATAGAGTTTTAAAACCGGGTGGAAAATTAGTCTGTTTAGAGCTATCAAAACCTAATATACCAATTGTGAAAAATATATATGATATGTATTTTAATCACGTATTACCATTTGTAGGTTCAATAGGTACAGGAGATAGAAAGGCATATTATTATCTTAGGGATTCTGTAAATGATTTTATGAACAAAAAGCAGCTAAAGCAAGAAATTTCGAAGATAGGTTTTAAGAATTCAGAATATAAGTCTTTGACTTTTGGGATTGCATCTATACATTATGGAATTAAGGCACATGAAAGAAGATAGCAAGTCCAAAGCTGTCATGAATATCTTTCTTATTTATACCTAAGGAAGCGAGTCACACCAAATCATAGATTTGGTGTGACTCGCTTAATTGATTTTAGCAGTAAAATTTTCAAATGCCATTGCAAAAACATTTATATAATTTATTTGTTTAGATAGATTCTTAAGTTAAGTGAGTATCATGGTATATATTTTAGCTAGAAAAATATATAGAAAAGTGTAGTCGATTATTGTGTAAATTTGGAGAAAGGTTATTGAAGGAATTACAGGGAAATTAATGAAAAATGTTGTATAATGAGAGTAGATTATTTATGTAAGAGATTGGTTGGTTTTATTTTGTTAAGAATGAGTTGTGAATTTGAGATTCATATAATGTCTATAACGCGAAGTTCAAAAGTATAACTCATTACTATTAGGAATAACACAGTTAACTGGCACTGTGAACTACATCATTAAACAGAAATAAAATAATTAATTCAAGGAGAATTACATTAGAGTTTCTTATATTAGCTAACAATGTAGCCAAAGCCTAATTTATGCCAATTTTATTTAGACAATTATTGATATGTAAATTAGTATAATAATAGATAATAGATAATAGAGTTGTGGGATAAAAAATTTATATTCAGTGGATAAGGATTACATTTATAATATGTTGATATACTGATTCTAATCAGTAGTAAATTACTAGTACAATTGTAGGGTAACAGCTATAAAAAAATCAAATTCCGTATGATGAGAAATTACCACGTATGGCGTGAAATGATAGTTCTAAATGTAGCTATCAGTGAAATTTATAGTTGAAATAATAGGAACATTTATGGGAGGAGTTAAAAACATGCCTGAAAAGATAAATTTAGATGCATTAATACCTAGAGAAGATTTAGCTATGTCAGAAACTAATACTAGAGGTCGACGTAAAGACTCTGTTTCATCAGTAGACTTACAAGTAAATGAATTCTTCTTTTTGAACATTAACAAACCTGACTTTCAACGAGAAACTACTGAATGGGATTACATAAAGGTAGCTAATTTTATTAGCAGTTTTTTGAGCAATGAACTAATTCCAGCTGTAATTTTATGGCAAAGTACAGGGGGAAATATTTTTGTAATTGATGGGGCTCATAGACTAAGTGCATTAATAGCCTGGATTAATAATGATTATGGTGATGGAATAATTTCTAGAAAAGTATATAATGGAAATATTCCAGATGAACAAATGCAAATAGCTGATAAAGCAAGGAAATATATTGAAAAAAAGATAGGTTCATATCAAACCTTTAAAGATGCGTTACAAAATACTAATTTATATAAGGATGAGACAGTAAAAATTGCTAGGTTACTAAGTAGTGCGGCTATACAACTACAATGGGTAGAGGGTGATGTATCATCTGCGGAAAGATCATTTTTTAATATTAATCAACAGGCCGCACCAATTAACAAGACTGAATTAAAGCTTATTGAATCGAGAAAGAAAGCTACTTGTATTGCTGCTAGAGCAATTATGAGAAGTGGATTAGGACACAAATACTGGGCATACTTTCCAGAAGAAAATCAACGACAAATTGAAACTATTTCTAATGAGATATATAATATTATGTTCTTACCCAAACTACAAACTCCAATTAAAACTCTTGATATTCCTATGTGTGGAAAGCACAATCACAATGCTCTGCCAATAATTTTTGAAGTTGTTAAGATATGCAATTCGAATTGTAGCAGTAATGAAGATGACTTAGATGGAAGTTTAACGGTATCACATCTTAAGCAAACTAGAAAGATTGTTAGAATATTAAATAGCAATCATGCTTCTTCACTGGGTTTACATCCAATAATATATTTTTATGCTAAGAATGGATCTTTTAGAGTATCAGCTTTTTATGCATTTGTTTTATTTGTTATGGAGCTAGATCAAAAACGGAAAAAAGATTTATTTATAAGAAATAGAAAAAACTTTGAGAAAATTTTTTATGATAATAGTGATGCAGTTCAAATATTAGCAAGAAGAAAAAGAAGTGCAAAAAATGGTATGACTGTTGTGAAAGAGTTTCTTTTTGAAATACTAAATAGTTTAGAAAAGGGAATAGAGAAAGACGAAGTAATGGATATCATTAGAGCAAAAAAAGATTATGAATGTTTACCTAAAAGTATTGTTTTAGAAGAAAATGAATCAGAAGTAGATTTTAATGCATCACAAAAAAGTGAGATTTTTATTATGAATTCTATAAAAACATCACATAAATGTGCTATTTGTGGGGGATTCCTACATAAAAATTCTATATCTATTGATCATATAGAACGAAAACAAGATGGTGGTATTGCGACTTTAAATAATGGACAATTAAGTCATCCATATTGCAATACGGGATATAAAAACTAAATTTTTATGTTAATACAGTTTCATTTAATATGTAATATATTTATCTAGAAAGGATTTCTGTTGTTGTTCATGGTTGAACGAAAAGACAAACTTATCTTGAAGTAAGAGTCTTGATAAAATTTAATTATTGCACCGTACTAAAGTGCGACAAGAAGTCGCTAAATAATAGTATTTCTATAAGAAACTATGCTAGTCATTAAGCATATTCACGCTCAAAACTGCATTTTTAAGCAATTGAAATGTGTGTAGCATGAGAGTTAAAGGTCTAATGTATGACATAGTCACATTGAACTACAAGAGAGAGATAAAATCAAAAGGAAATGCTATTAACTCGGATTATAATTATTAGTTGTTAAATAAAAATGCTTATTTATAAATCCATTAAATGAAAGAGGCGATATAATATATGATGTTACGGCTGATTGATGATGTTAACAAAGCATTGGATGCAGAGTGTTATTATGCTGCATTATCATTAGTGCTTACATTTCCTGATATATGTGGTAAGGCTGCATATCCCAGAGAAAAGAAAACTTCAAAACGATATAAAGACTGGTATGACGAACATATTGGTAAATATGAACAATGCCCTTGTGAATATTGCCAGAAAGAGCCAATGCCTTATTTAAGTGGAGAAGTAGTATACAGTTTAAGAAACTCTTTTTTACACCAAGGAACACCTAATATCGAACCTTTTAAAATAAAAAATAAGAACAATAAAATTGATAGCTTTGAACTTGTCATTGAATCAAAAAAGCCATTTGATATTTATTCCGATGCAGCAAGCATATATAATGGAAGTGTAAGAACTTATCGTGTAAATGTAAGACGCTTATGTTTAATAATTTGCAATTCTGTTAGAGCCTATTATGAAGCTAATCAGGATAAGTTAAACTTTTTCAATTACTCTATTATTGACATGGATACTGAGATTGAAAAGATGAATCTTTGAAACTAGATTAGGTAAGTGAATTTCCCATTAGGCTAATAATAAGAAATTAAAGTATATAATAACTTTATTAAAAAAGTAAAGATATATTAAGGATAATAGGGGGAGCTAATGAAATTATTTATTATTGGAAATGGATTTGATAGAGGTCATAATTTAAGAACTGGTTATTGGGATTTTAGAACATTTTTGGAAAGATGTTATCCTGATTTTTTATATAGTTTTGAGAGTAATTATAATATTTATCCTGGTTTTTCAGATGAAGAAAAGCAACAATTGCTTTGGAATGAATTTGAAAGTAATTTAGCTAATATAGATGAAGATATAATAATAGAAAATGCAGTATCAATAGATATGGCATTGGAAAGTGGAGATATTGGTATTGGAGATACGTTATATACATATTTTTCGGAGGAGTTTAAGTATATAAAACAATTACCTTATTATCTTAAACTTTGGATACAAAGTTTAAGAATACGTGATCTATTGCCAAGAACTACAATAATCGATTCTAAAAGCAATGATATGTATGTTACTTTTAATTATACAAGTGTTTTAGAAAATGTATATAAAATAAGTGAGAATAAAATTATACATATTCATGGGTCATTAAGAATGCGTGATGGTAATCCAATAATAGGTCATGGAAATCATAAAAGAATTGAGGAGATTAAAGAAAGACATGAAAAAGCAGATGAAATATTTGATGAAAAGGAATCAAGTATAAGTAGCGTTATAGAGGATTATTATAATGATACATATAAAAATGTAAGTAACTATATACATAAATTAGTTTCTCTACAAAATGAAAACATAGAAGAGGTAATTGTGATTGGACATTCGTTAGCAGGTGTAGATATGCCATATTTTGGTACAATTAATTCTTATACAAAAGCTAAAGCAAAGTGGAAGGTGTATTATTACGATAAAGATAAAATAAATCAGATGTATAAGAATTTAATAAAATTTGGTATTAATAAAAGACAGATAGAGATGAAAGATTCCATAGAATTTTATGATATTGTTTGATGCATTTACATTTGTATATAATTATAATGATTCAAGTATAATTGGTATTCATTATAAAGAAAACTTCCCATTATTCATATACTCATTAGGCTAATAATGTGCATAACATGTGTAGATGTAGAAGTAAATTACTGGAGGTATTGTAATTGAAGATTATAGAGAACGGAATAAATTCATTTGAAAAAGCAGTAGAGTTGTTGATGAATATTGATTTTAACAATGATGAGCAAGACGAGTTTACAATGAAAGAAGTTATTTTAAATTTACATCATTCTATTGAAGTTTTATTTAAGTATATACTAAAACAGGAAAACGAATATTCTATTTATTCAGATAAACAGCAGCTTTATAATAGTTTAATTGAATGTGAATTCAGAAATAAGACAGTGGATTTAAGTAGTTACAATACAATTACGTTTATGGATGCTGTAAATAGGGTATTATTAGATTATATTAAGAACAAAAAAGTAAGTGAATATCAATATGAATGTTTTAATAAACTAAATGAATGGAGAAATAAATTAACACATTTTGAGTTTGACTTTGAAGCAGAAGAAATAAATCATAAAATAACAGCTATTTTACCTTTGCTCTATGAGATATTCATGGATAAATTGCCTAAATTTGATGAGATAATGTTAAGTTTCTATTTTCTATATAAAGATATATACGCAAAAATTATTGATAACGCTAAAAGTATAGATAGCGATATATATGTAGAAGAAAAGTATTTTAATTTTTATAAACTGTGCTGCATACTAAATAAATTTAGTCAGGCTTCAGCAAGAATTGAGTTTCTGAACAATCACCCGGAGAAAATTAAGGAGATATACGAAAAAATTACGGAAAATAATAAATGTTTTACGAAGATAAGAATGGATATTCATCATAAATGTCCATTTTGCAATAAAAAGGCATTTGTAAGACAGGGGTGCTTATTTAGGGATTACGGGGAAATGATTTATTATGGAGAATGTGAATATTGCAATATTAAAATATCTAAATATGAAGCAGTAATAATAGAAAATGTGTTGGCATATTTCTTGGAAGAGGACGATAATATATCAAAAGATATAAATATACCTAATGGATACATTTATGATAGCATGTATGGTGATGTAGCTTGGCTACTTGAAGAAAATAATTTAGCAAGTAAATTTGGAGTCAGTGCTTTGGACGATATAAGACAGGCTTATAATGAAAATAGAAGAGTGTTTGATAGTGCTATATTGGATAACATAAAAGAAAATGTTGAAGGTTATATTGATAGAATATTGCTTAATGATGAAAATTTAGAAGAAATTATTATTCGGGATTTTTTTAATAAAGGCGATGAATATATAAATATCAATGATGAAATAAAGTATGCAAGAAAAAGCAGTAAAATAGAGAACAATTGTATGTGTATATATGGAAATATAATAATTCAAAATTATAATACGAGTCTCTTGGACAAGTTTAAATTGTATTATAATAATTTAAGTTTAATAACTAATAATGATTTAAGCTCAATAAATAAAGACATGAAATTTATTTTTAATATATGTAGTAATGAGAAATTTGAAGGAAAAAACTATGAATTTATTCTTAATTTTGATTTTAATTTTGATATTATAAATTATAATAATTAAAATATGGAGATGACAGCGTAAATCTAATAAGGGATGCAGATATAAATAAGTTAATAGGAATATATTGACCATAATACAACTTCCCATTATTCATATAATGGGTAGGTGAGATAAAGAATATATTTTTCAGATAGGGGTTCAATGAGGCTCGCATCTACCATGAAACCCACGAAAATCTAATTTGGATTTTCGTGGGTTTATTTTAGTTAGTAAAATCTTATGAAAAATCATTTATCTTTAGACAATAGCTTTTGATATGGGGTATTCAGTTCAATCATTTCGATAAACTTTGAAAGTGAGCTAGTCATTAAAGAATCTTTTCGTCTTATAAAAAAGGTTTTTGTAATGTTATATTGTTCAGGTATTTGGAATGATTTAAGGAAGCCTTTTTCTTCATATTCTTTAATAGCAGATTCGGGAACGAAAGATGCACCAAGGTCAGCTATCACACCTTCAATGATAGAATTTAAATTATTAAATTCCATATATCGAATATTACAAATGCCTTTCGAATTAAGCCAGTTTTCAAGCTGTATTCTATTAGGACATCCTATAGTGTTCATTAGAAATGGCTTGGAATATAAATCTGCTATATCATTATACAGAGGACTGGAAATAAGTACTAAAGTTTCCTCGAATACAAGTTCTTTTACAATATTTTCATCACTAAGAGGCAGAGTTTTAACAAAAGCACCATCCAATTGGAAATGATTTATCTTATAAATAAGTTCATTTGATTCATTTGTTGTAAGAGATAGATCGACTTTTGGATAAGTCTTATGGTATTGTGCTAAGAGTTTAGGTAGACGGAGAGATGATATTGTGTGATTGGCACCAATGGTTAAACTTCCAGAGGGATCACAAGAATCATTTAAAGCTTTATCAGCTTCATCTAGTAAATAAATGATTTTTTCTGCATAAGCTAATAATTTTTCACCTGTTGGAGTTAAAATCATACCACGTTGCCTATAAAACAATTGTGTTTTTAATTCAGATTCTAATTGTTGAATTCTAGCTGTAACATTAGATTGAACATAGCCTAGGGCTTGTGCAGCTTTTGTTATGCTCCCAGTTTGAGCAACGACTCTAAAAATTCTTAATTCATTACTTTCCATATTTCACCTCA
>Ga0302173_10000980_pt1 | contig 14605 bp, 10 predicted proteins | sample I_Fen_N3_1_FD_198785 | JGI IMG/M metagenome (GOLD analysis project Ga0302173, IMG submission 198785) | Peat permafrost microbial communities from Stordalen Mire near Abisko, Sweden - I_Fen_N3_1 | ecosystem: Environmental > Terrestrial > Soil > Wetlands > Permafrost | place: Sweden: Abisko... | reverse complement strand
TCGTATTGTGGAACGCTATTGACGATCGTCATATTGATCATGGAAAAGGAAGTAAACTGGTTTCTGATGCCTGTTTCTTATCTGGATTGATGAAAATTGAAACTTCGATTGATGGAGTGAATCAGGAAGCATGGAGACCTAAGTTTGTTTATCATTATATTCAATGGAAAAATATAGTTCCGGATTTTGTTGTGGACATTACTGGTTTTGAAAAAAAGAAGGTAGAAGCAGTCTTGGCTTATAAAACTCAATTTTATGATGCAAATTCAAAAGAGCCTGCTACGCCAATTACAAGTAAAAACTTCTTGGAAAGCTTAAATTATCGTGCGCAGGATTTAGGAAGGCTTATTGGTAAAGATTTTGCCGAAGGTTTCACTGTAGAGAGATGTTTGGCTATCAATAGTTTAGGGGATTTGATATAATTTTTTTCATTTTTTGATGAAAATTTTTCATTTTTTTCTTTGTAGAAGTAAACCTTTGTTATATATTTGCACTCGCAAAGAAAAAATGGTGGTTGTAGCTCAGCTGGTTAGAGTATTGGTTTGTGGTGCCGAGGGTCGCCGGTTCGAACCCGGTCAGCCACCCAGATTTTTGAAAAGCCTTGAAGAAATTCAAGGCTTTTTTTTATGCTTAAAAGTTTTTAAACTATAAAAAGAAATCAGTTCGCTAAATAGGTTTTGCAAAGTTTGTGCGGTCGCATCGACGTTTAGCTTTAATTTGCATGATCTTGTTGTAAGTAAGAGAATGAAGTTAATTACATTATTAAATAAGGTTACGATCGTAGGAGCGAGGTTGCTTTGTTCCTCGCAAAGGCAAAAATGAGTAAAAAGGACAGGCAAAAAAAAACATGACCGCTAAGTCATGTTTTTCATTTGGTTATTATAGTTTGGTTTATTAATTATCTTATTTCATCAAAAGTATTTCCTTGATTGATATCTCCGGTTTTAAAGCCTTTTTTAAACCAGTACATTCTTTGTTCAGATGTACCGTGTGTAAATGAATCCGAAACTACGTGTCCTTGCATTTTACTTTGTATCGCATCGTCGCCAACAGCATTGGCTGCGCTTAAGGCTTCTTCGATATCTCCGGCTTCTAAGTTCTCCTGATTGTAATGTGCCCAAACTCCGGCATAAAAATCTGCTTGCAATTCCAGTGCTACAGAAAGTTTATTAGCTTCGGCTTCGCTTTTTCCTTCTTGTGCCTGGCGCATTTTTGCCGATGTTCCAAGTAAGGTTTGTATGTGGTGGCCAATTTCGTGGGCTATAACGTACGCAATTGCAAAATCACCACCCTTAGCACCAAATTTAGTTTTTAGTTCTTCAAAGAAGCCTAAATCCATATATACTTTTTGATCTCCCGGACAATAAAATGGTCCTGAAGCTGAAGATGCTCCGCCACATGCTGTGTTTTCAGAGCCTCTAAAAAGTACTAATTTTGGATTTTTGTATGTCATGCCATGTTCGGCAAATATCTTTCCCCAAATGTCTTCGTTATCGGCTAGGTTTACGCGCACAAAGTCGCCCATTTTTTTATCTTCTTCACTTAATGGAGCTGCGGCTTCGGTTTGCTGATTCTGACCGCCTTGCATTTGTTCTAGAATTGGAGTGATCATTTGAGCATTTTCTCCACCAAAAACATTTACTAATAAAATAATAATACCAATGATTCCACCTCCTACGATGGTTTTTCCTCCTGACGACATTCCTCTTCGGTCTTCTACATTATCACTTTGTCTTCTGCCTTGCCATTTCATATTAAATTGTATTTTAGCTTATTGAGTTTTGCGATGTACGAATTTATATATTTTTTTAGAATAACACCCAACCAGATGCAATTTTGTTTTCAACTATTTTAACCATTTGGTCAAAGCTTCCTCTACGGTGCCTTTCATTATGGGTTTAGAGATATAATCGTTCATTCCGGCAGACAAACATTTGTTTCTCTCTTCTTTTTCTGTACCTGCGGTTACGGCAATTATCGGAATTTCTTTTCCGGTTATAGTGTTTCTAATAGCTCTTGTGCTTTCGTATCCATTCATAATTGGCATTTGGATATCCATAAAAATAAGATCAGGATTTATGGCTTCAAATTGAGTTACAGCTTCATACCCGTTTTCGCATTCATATATGTAAGCAGTACTATAAAGATTTTTAACAATGGTTTTTAATAGTAACATGTTTACTTTATTGTCTTCAACTATTAAAAAAGTGATTTTTTTGTGGTTCGGAATTATGGAATTGTTGTTTAATTTGAGGTGGTTTTTTTTACGTTCGGCGTTGTATTTTTCGTTAATGCTCTGATTACTTGTTTTTAACTTTAAATCAAAATAAAAAATACTTCCAATATCTATTTTGCTTTCAAGTTGCAATCGGCTTTCCATTAAGGCTAGCAATTGATTGGAGATTGTTAATCCTAAACCGGTTCCTCCAAATTTTCTCGTTGTAGAACTATCTTCTTGCGAAAATGCTTTAAAAATCTTCTTTTGATTTTTTTCGAGAATTCCAATTCCAGTATCAATTACTGAAAATCGAATGATGCAATTGTTGTTTTTGTTTTTTTCTAAAACAGAAACATTCAGTTTGATAGAGCCTTGATTGGTAAACTTTACTGCATTTGAAAGTAAGTTGATCAAAATTTGTTTTATTCGGACAATATCTGTCCAAATGTATTTAGGAACATCATGATCTATATTTAGTTCTAATTGCAGATTTTTTTGGTTGGATTCGTATACAATTAAGTCAAAAACCTGTCCGAGTACTTTTTTGATATCATACAAATCAATAAAAAGTTCTAGTTTTCCAGCTTCAATTTTAGAAAAATCAAGTATATCATTAATAATATCAAGTAATGAATGTGCTGATTGATTAATAGTGGTCATGTACTTTTCCTGAATTTCTCCCAAGTCAGTTTTCATTAATAAATGTGTAAAACCAATGATGCCATTTAAAGGTGTTCTAATTTCATGCGACATATTGGCTAAAAAGTCTGACTTAGATTTGTTGGCAGCTTCTGCAAGTTGTTTTGCTTTTATCGCATCTTCGGTTTCCTTTTTATTGGTGATGTCGAAGTAGATTCCACCTACAAATTCAATTTCATCCTTTTTTTTAATAACATCTCCAAATTCTTCGACCCAAATATATTCGCCGGTTTTTCGCTGAATGCGATAAATATTATGAAGTGGTATTCCGTTTTGTAAGTTATCAATTTGATTATTGATTACGTCATTTTTATCATCAGGATGAATAAGTGATAAGAATGATAAATTGTTCTCGATAAATTCTGATTTAGAATAACCTGTTAAATTTAAAATTTCATCATTAAGAAAGATTTTAGTAGAGAAAGCATCAAATTTTGATAAGTAAACTGTCCCTGGAATATTATTGGCGATTAATTTGAATTTTTCTTCACTTTCAATAATTTTAGTTTCATTTCGATTTCTTTCTAAAGCCGATGAAATATTATTAGCGAGGACCTGAAAGATGTAAATTTCTTCCTCAGACCATTTTCTTTCTTTTGTGCAATCATCAAAGCCAATAAAACCAATAAATATATCGTCGATGTATAACGGCAAAATCAAAATTGACTTTATTTCGTTGTCAATTAATAATTGTTTAAAAAAAGTATCTCCCAGTTTTCTAGTATGCGTGTTAACTATTTTTTTATTTTGCGCTGCCTCGTAAATTTCGTGTAAGTGGTTTTTTGTAAGTTGTTGTATTTTGGTTATTTGATGCTCGATTCCTTCTCTTGACCATTTATATTTTTGACTTACAGTATTATTAGTAAGGTCTTTTTCGTAGTAATACATATGATCGACTCTGGCAGCTTTACCAATTAACTCATATGTTTCGTGAAACATTTCGTGCGGAGTTTTGCTCAATAAAAATTTCTCTGTACAAAGTGAAAGTGCCGAAAGTAGCTGGCTTTTAAATTCTAGTCTTCGCTCAGCTTCTAAACGCATTTGCGAAGAAAAAGCCAATGAAATAATGTCCGAAATGGTTCTGGCATAATTAATATCTTCATTGTCCCATTCTCTTTTTTCCTCAGTACTTTCAAAACAAACTACGCCAACCAATTGACCACTTAAAAATACAGGAACATCAAGCATTGATTTGATGTTGTTTTTTGTAAAATACAGTTTTTGAAATTCAGATGTTTCTAGTTTGTTAAAAACATCAGGAGCATTGATAATAGTTTTGTTTTTTAAAGTTTCAAAATAAATTGGATAGGATTCTTTATCCAGAATTTTTTTATCACTTAAGTTCTGATTATCAATGCTAAATAGATTTTTACAACTAATTAAATCTTTATTATATTTCCAAAAGCTTGTACGATTGGTTTTAGTAACTGTCGCAGCTTCTTTTATGATAAAATCAATAACGTTGTTTAAATTTTCGTAAAGACTAAAGTTTGTCGTTGATAATTTACTCGTGGAATTATTATAAGCTTCAATTTTTTTTAGCCTTTTCTTTTTATCATTTTCTATGTTTCTAAGATCAGTTATATCACGCGCTATACCTGCAAATCCAATAGTTTGACCCAGATCGTTTTTACGAATAATGATTTTTTGCGAAATCCATATTCTTTTTCCGTTTTTCTTTAAAATTGGAATTTCAATTGTTGGAAAATTGTTTTCATTGATTGCTAAGTTTTCATAAAAATCAACCGCATTTCGCTGATAATTTTCATGAATGAAATTGGAGTAATGTTGAGAAATAATTTCATTCTCTGAATAGCCAAGAATCGAAAAGCCAAAATCATTTATAAACGTAAAATAACCATCGGCATCAATTTCAAAAATAATATCAGTAGCAGTTTGAATAAGGTTTTTATACTGATCCCGAACGGTAATTTGTTCTGTAACGTCTTGACCGATGCTGATGATTAAGTCATCTGAGAATTTTTTGTCTTTCCACTGAATGTATTTAAACTCCCCATTTTTACTTTTTAGTTTCCTGATATAAAGTTTATCCTCTTCATGCATCAAAGTTTCAATGTTTTCCAGAAAGTCAATTCCTTTTGTTAGTTTCCAAAACTTTAATCCCGTTACTTCATCTGGTAAATAGCCTAAAATAGAAGTGATGGTTTCGCTACAAAATAAAACTTCATTTTTATTGTTGGTTGCAATTGTAAGTGAATTTCCTTTGTGTACAATTTCATTAGTAAATCTGTAATTATCCCGATTGTTTAGTAATACAGCATATCTTACCTGATTGATGATAAAAATTAAAATACAAAAATTGATTAATAGTACGGAAGATTTTACTGAAATTAAATGAAAAAATACGGTTACAGAGAGAAAGCAAAAAACTAAACTTATAAAAAACCAATAGATCTTTATGGGTTTTAAAATACCGTAAGAAAAGTAAAAAGAAATTAAAAAGACAATTATTGGTACAACATCATTAGGGAGGTTAATGATATTGCTTGCAACATAAGTGATATAAATAAAGAAAAAGAATATGAATATTGGCTGTATTTTTTCGCGTAAAACTTTTATTTTATCTGTTGCAAAATAAATAAGAAGAACAATAAAGCCAATAGCTACATTTTGGATTAATAAGCTTTTAGGTCTAATTTTAAATATCTCATTGATGATTTCAATCAAGATGACGGCAATACCAAAAAATAAAATATAGAGTTGATATTCTCTGCTTTCGGTTTCGATTTCTGGTTTTTTCTCGATAAAATAACCAATTCTCGCTTTGATTTTAAAGAACTGGTAAACAAGAATGGATAGAAAGCCCAACAAGGCTAATCCTAAGATAATAAGCTTAGGATTGTTGAAAAAAATTATGTTGGAAGAAAAGACGTACCAATTCATAATAATTGATTTCAGGGCATTGCCAAGCAAGGCAATTCCTGAAATCAAAGAATTGAAAATACTATAGTTTTCTACCATAGATTTTGGGGATATGTTTGGTTTACTAATTAGTTTTTTGAAAATTTCGGTAGAGTAGGTTAGGCTCCGTTTTGTCCGAGATTCTCTATTTTATTAAAAATCAGATTGTCCGATAGAATCAATAGGATCTTCTTTATCAATATTAAAAATGGCACAATATATAGCGTAAGTCATCGAATAGGTAAACGGTATTGTAAATAATATTCCGATACAAAGCGCTATAAGTCCAACAAAAAATGCAACAACAATCATAATCATTAAGCCTAGCAATACTAGTGGTTGTTTGCTAATAATAATGAAGCTTGATTTTATAGCATTAAAAGCACTTAGATTTCCAAATATAATAAGTGGAAGGGTTAAAAACGTAAAAAATGTAATTGTTAGTGAAAATAGTAATCCAAGACTATTTAATTTTTGAATTTCTAAAAAGGATGTTATCACAACACTTATTAAAGAAATAATAAAAGTTGCCAAAAAGATTTGCGAAAAATGATGCGTTCTGTAATAACTAAAAATCGTTGAAACATTAAATTCCTGATCTTTGTCTGCACAATCAGCCATTTTTAAGAATCCAGCTGTGAAAGGACTAAAAATTGCCGAAACAAATGCTGATACTACAATGTAATATATTAAGTGAATTTGAGACAAATTTTCTGGTTTTATACTTAGGATATTAGCATTAGTTAATTTATCGAATCCTAAAATAGCCCCCAAAATGCCGTAGGCAATCAAGCCAAATAAAATTGAAAAGACTAATAGAATTAATCCCGCATAAAGAGCAATTTTTTTGTAATTTTCGAAAGCATGATTAAAAACATTTGAAAAATCCAGTGCATAACCGTGATTTTTAATGTCATTGATTTGATCAAGAGTGGATTTCATTATGTAATAGGTAAAATTATTTTATAGTCTAATGATTTAGTTAGATTTATCATGCGTAAATATAATATTTTAAATCAATTCCATATAAAAATCTACAAAACAATAGTGAAATGTTTTCGTCTATTAAATCCAGTCTAATAATCGTTTAAGTGAAGTAAGTTTGTCTTTGTAAGGAGCATATCGCATTGGGAGATCTAGCCAATTGGCTTTTTTTACCACAGGTTTATGATGTGAAAAAGTATCGAAGCTCAATTGACCATGATAGGCGCCAATTCCACTATGGCCAACGCCTCCAAAAGGAAGTCTCTTGTTAGAAAAATGAACAACTGTATCGTTTATGCAACCTCCTCCAAAGGAATAAGATTTTATTAGATTTTGAGCAAAAGATTTATTTTCGCTAAAAACATAAAAGGCAAGAGGTTTTTCGTAGCGACTTACAATCTTTTCAATGTCAGCTTCAGTTTCGTAAATAAGAATAGGCAAAATAGGACCAAATATTTCTTCTTTCATTACAGGACTATCTAAAGCAGGTTCTTCGATTAATGTTGGCGAAATGTAAAGTTTTTCGGCATCAGTTTCACCTCCGTAAATTACTTTTTCTCGCTCAATCATGCTATCCAGCCTCACCCAGTTTTTGGTGTTAATGATACGTGCAAAATCTGGAGATTTCTCCATTTTGTTACCGTAAGCCTTTATGATTTCTTCGATTAAAAAAGAAACGAAATTAACCTTCATATTTTTTTGAACCAAAATATAATCAGGAGCAATACAAGTTTGACCAGCATTAATAAATTTTCCCCAAACAATGCGTTTGGCTGCCAGTTTTAAATTGGCAGTTTCGTCAATAATACAAGGGTTTTTTCCGCCAAGTTCTAAAGTTACCGGTGTTAAATTTTCGGCAGCAGCCCTGGCAACAACTTTACCAACAGAAACACTTCCGGTAAAGAAAATATAATCCCATCGTTGTGCCAACAGTCTGTTTGAAACTTCGACGCCTCCTTCGATAACTTCAACATGGTTAACATGAAAAGTTTTCTCGATAATTTTAGCAATTATCGCTGATGTATGCGGAGTAAGTTCTGACGGTTTTAAAACGACTCTGTTTCCTGCTGCAACGGCTGAAATTAGTGGACATAATGCCAATTGAAAAGGATAATTCCAAGGCGCAATAACCAATACTTTTCCGTAAGGTTCTTTGTAGATATAATCAGTTGAAGGGAAATTGAGTAATGATGGAAAAACACGTTTTCGTTGAGACCATTTATGGATGTTTTTAATGGTATCTTTTAGATCCGAAATGACATAATTCGTTTCGGTTAAAACAGCTTCAAATTCTGGCTTTTTAAAATCATCGTACAAAGCTTTTACAATTAAATCTTCGCTTTTTTGAATGTTATACAATAATTTCTTTAGCGTTTCTTTTCTGTATCCGATGTCGTTTTTATAGTCCATTTTTAAGATTAACTTGTTTTTCTCTATGCAAGTTAATCGATAATTTTTGAAATTTTAACAAATAAATCATAAAATCACAAAGCATTCCAGATTGTCTCATCTGGAGTTGGTGCAAGGATTGTAATGTTTTCTTTGGATACAGGATGAACAAAAACCAATTTGCGTGCATGTAGGTGAATTCCACCATCAGGATTACTTCGGTCAAAACCATATTTTAAATCACCTTTTATTGGAGATCCTATGGCAGACAATTGTGCGCGAATTTGATGATGACGACCTGTGTGCAAATTGATTTCCAGCGCCACATAATTCTGAAGTTCCTTAAAAACGGTATAATCTAAACTTGCCAGTTTACTGTCTGGAACTTCTTTTAAATGTGCTTTTGAAGTATTATTCTTTTCGTTTCTTTTTAGATAATGAACGAGTTTTGCAGATTTTTCCTGAGGTTTATTTTTTACAACTGCCCAATAGGTTTTTTGCGTTTCACGATTGCTAAACATTTCGTTCATTCTCGTTAAAGCTTTGCTTGTTCTGGCAAAAACCACGATTCCGGTTGTAGGGCGATCCAAACGATGAATCACACCCAAAAATACATCACCAGGTTTATTGTATTTGTCTTTAATGTATTCTTTTACAATATCAGATAAAGGCTTGTCGCCCGTTTTGTCGCCTTGCACAATATCGCCTACACGTTTGTTAACCACAATAATATGATTGTCTTCGTGTAATACTTGTAAGTTTCCTTTATTAGAAAGAATTTTCATATTAGACTTGTGATAATTTTGAATTTTATATTGAAACCTGTAGCATTTAAATCTCTCGCAAAGACGCAAATTTTAAATTTGATTCTTTGTGTCTTTGTGAGAAATAAGAGTGGAATTAAAAAGCTATGAACCTTTATCACTTTGAGCCTTTGTCCCTAAAAAAGAAATCTTAGAACCTTAGCAACTCAGAACCTTAGTGGCTTAAAAATTAATATTGCTCGCCAGCATTAGGAAAATCGCTAGACTTAACATCAGCAGCATATTGACCAATTGCTTTTGTCATTTCGTCGTATAAATTTAAATAACGACGTAAGAAACGTGGGCTAAATTCATTGTTCATTCCTAACATATCGTGAATAACCAACACTTGACCATCAACACCACCTCCGGCACCAATACCAATAACTGGAATCGAAATACTTTCGGCAACTTTTTGAGCCAAATCAGCAGGGATTTTTTCTAAAACAACAGCAAAACAACCTACTTTTTCTAATAATTTTGCGTCTTCAATTAATTTTTCAGCCTCTTCTTCTTCTTTTGCACGAACGCTGTAAGTTCCAAATTTGTAGATCGATTGAGGTGTTAAACCCAAATGTCCCATAACTGGAATTCCTGCGTTTAATATTTTTTTGATAGATTCTTTAATTTCTTTTCCTCCTTCAAGTTTTACAGCATGTCCGCCACTTTCTTTCATGATTCTAATAGCAGAACGCAAAGCTTCTTTTGGGTCAGATTGGTAACTTCCAAAAGGTAAATCTACCACAACTAATGCTCTTTCTACAGCGCGAACTACAGAAGAAGCGTGATAGATCATTTGATCTAAAGTAATTGGCAAAGTCGTTTCGTGACCAGCCATAACATTTGATGCAGAATCGCCTACTAAAATTACATCGACACCTGCGGTATCAACAATTTTAGCCATTGTATAATCGTAAGCCGTAAGCATAGAGATTTTTTCTCCATGGCTTTTCATTTCGATTAAGGATTTTGTAGTGATTCTTTTATAATCTTTTTTTGCAACTGACATTATGAGTGAGTTTTAGTTTTATGAATGATTCTAAAAGCTGAAATTACTTTTAAAACGAGATTTTTTTGTTTGCAAAATTAAACAATATTATTCTAACAGTCGGCCATATTTACCGCAATTGCTAAACCACCTTCTGATGTTTCTTTGTATTTAGAATTCATATCTTTTGCAGTTTGCCACATGGTATTAATTACCTTGTCTAACGGGACTTTTGCATTTTTAGAATCTGTTTCTAAGGCTAATTCTGCGGCATTTATAGCTTTTATTGCTCCCATAGTATTTCTTTCGATACAAGGAATTTGTACCAAGCCACCAATTGGATCACAGGTTAAACCTAAATGATGTTCCATTGCGATTTCGGCCGCCATTAAAACCTGAGCAGGAGTTCCGCCCATTAATTCGCAAAGTGCCGCTGCCGCCATCGATGACGAAACGCCAATTTCGGCCTGACAACCGCCCATAGCAGCAGAAATAGTGGAACCTTTCTTGAAGATACTTCCAATTTCACCGGCAACCATTAAAAATTGTTTGATTTCTTTTTCGCCTGCATTATGGTTTTCAATTACCAAATAATACATTAAAACAGCCGGAATTACACCAGCACTTCCGTTTGTAGGTGCAGTAACTACACGGCCTAAAGAAGCATTTACTTCATTTACGGCAAGTGCAAAACAACTTACCCATTTTAGGATTTGGCGAAATTTCACTTCAGTTTTTCTAATTTCTTCTAACCAACTTTGTGGATCAGAATAATTAGATAAACCTATTAAATTTTGGTGCATATCAAAAGCTCTTCTGCGAACGTTTAATCCGCCGGGAAGAACGCCTCCGGTATGACAACCAATGTACATACATTCTAACATTGTGTTCCAGATGCGCATTAATTCAGAGTGAATTTCGGCTTCCGGACGCATTGATTTTTCGTTCTCATAAACAATCTCAGAAATCGATTTGTTTTCTGAAACCGTATAGTTTAAAAGCTCAACAGCATTTTGAATAGGGAAGGGGAAAGCACATTTAATAACTTCCTTAATTTTAGCATTTGTGCGCTCTTCTTTCACGACAAAACCGCCACCAATCGAATAAAAAGTTGATTCGTATTCTGAATCATCGGCTTTGTAAGCTGTAAATTTTAATCCGTTTGCATGAAACGGAAGGAAGTCTTTATTGAAAACAATGTCTTGAAGAAAATAAAACGGAATTGTATATTGGTTCGCCAACACAATTTCGTTTCGGTCTTCGATCGTTTTAATGATTCCTGCAATATTTTCTACCGGAATATATTCTGGATCCTGTCCGCTTAGACCTAACATAACAGACAAATCTGTAGCGTGACCTTTTCCGGTTAACGAAAGTGATCCGTACAAATCGACTTTTACACGTTTAATTTGGTCTAAAATTGATTCGTTTTTTAACTCTTCTAAAAAACGTTCTGCGGCTCTCCAAGGCCCTAAAGTATGAGAACTTGAGGGACCAACGCCAATTTTAAGCATATCAAAAACAGAGATACATTCTTCCATTGTGCAATATTTATTAAGACAAAGATAATTGAATAATGCAATGAACATTTATTTTAGTTTGTAAATGTTGCGATTTTGTTAAAAAATATATTAAATATTAATAATTTGGCAACGAAACAAATTTTATTGTTTAATATGCGGTTTTCGTGAAAAGTTCGCAATTTTTTTAGGTATTTTTGTAATGAAGCAATCACTAAAGAATCCGATTTGTTTGTTTTTAGATAAATCGGTAAATAATAACTTCCGAGTTTTCATTTTAATTTAAATGCCACTTTTTGCGAAAAATTAAAATACAACAAAGAAGATAAAATTACACTATGATAGAATTTTTCAAGCACTTTTTACAAGAATTTGAGTTACCGCTTACCAACCCAGTATTGATTTTTTCGTTAATACTTTTCATTATTCTCTTGTCGCCTATTTTACTAAAAAAAATAAATATTCCCGGAATCATAGGACTTATTATCTCCGGTGTTATCATTGGGCCTCACGGTCTGAATATTTTGGCAAAAAACTCCGCAGTCGATTTATTCTCGACAATTGGACTATTATATATTATGTTTATTGCTGGTCTGGAACTCGACATGAATGAGTTTAAAGCCAATAGAAATAAGAGTTTGTTATTTGGGTTCTTTACCTTTATTTTTCCTTTAACAATTGGTTTTCCAGTTTGTTTTTATTTATTGAATTACGATTTTAATGCAAGTTTTTTAACCGCAAGTATGTTTGCAACACACACCTTAGTTGCATATCCGATTGTGAGTAAACTTGGAATTGCAAAAAATCAGGCTGTTGCCATTACTGTTGGAGGAACAATTTTGACAGATACAGCGGTTTTGATCATTTTGGCCGTAATTATGGGAAGTAGTCAGGGAAATCTAAATCAGGCATTCTGGATAAAACTAACCGTTTCATTGGCTATTTTCTCGGCAATTATGTTTTTAGTGATTCCAAGAATTGCCAAATGGTTCTTTAAAAAATTAGAAAGTGAAAAACACGCTCACTATATTTTTGTGCTCTCGGTAGTTTTCTTCGCGGCATTCTTGGCCGAAGTAGCAGGAGTAGAACCTATTATTGGTGCTTTCGTCGCAGGTTTAGCATTGAATCCCTTAATTCCGCATTCGTCAGCATTGATGAACAGAATTGAGTTTATTGGAAATTCATTGTTTATTCCGTTTTTCTTGATTTCTGTGGGAATGTTGGTCGATATCAGCGTGATTCTGAGCGGACCAACTGCATTAATTGTTGCAGGAACCTTGAGCGTTGTAGCCATTTTTGGAAAATGGATTGCAGCATTTTTTACGCAAGTCGTTTTTAAATATACTAAGACTGAAAGACAATTGATTTTTGGATTAAGTAGTGCACACGCTGCTGCAACTTTAGCGGTTATTTTGGTTGGATTTAAAGCTAAAATTCTCGACGAAAATATCTTGAACGGGACCATTATTTTAATACTAATTACATGTATTGTTGCTTCTTTCGCAACCGAAAAAGCAGCTAAAAAAATAGCAATTTGCGAAGAAGAAGTTTCGCATGAAGATGCAAATAGTGATGAAATTTTAGACGAGCATATTCTAATTCCGTTAGCTAAAACATCGGCGACAGCTGTTTTATTGGATTTTGCACTTTTAATAAAAGATAAAAAATCATCTAATCCGGTAACATTATTAACGATTGTACCTAATAATGATCAGGCCGAAATTAATATCTTAAAGTATAGAAAGGCTGTTGATAAATTTGTAATTCAAGGTTCTGCCTCAGAAGTAAAAATTAATACAATTGCCAGAATTGACCATAATCCTGCGAGCGGAATTGCGAGAACTTCGAAAGAAATCATGTCGGATATTGTGATTATTGGATGGCCAAGAAAAACAGGTTTTCTGGATAAGATTTTTGGAGAAAATGTAGATTCTATTATCAATAATGTGGGTAAAAGTTTGTTTATCTGTAGGTTTCAGAAATCATTTATCGAAGAAAAAAGATTGGTTTTTATTTGTCCGCCTTTTTCAGAAAGAGGAGTTGGATTTCATCTTTTGCTACAGAAAATTTGTAGATTATCACAGGAATTAAGTATTCCAATTGTGATTTATGCCGAATATAAAACGCATCAAACCATTCAGCAAATTGCAACAAATTTAAAACTAAATGCAAAATTAGGTTTTAAAAGCATTATGGATTGGGAAGATTTCGAATCTATTTCAGACGAAATCAAACCAACCGATTTAATTGTCTTTAACTTATCTCGAAAAGGTTCTGTTTCCTACCAATCGATCTTTGATAAACTGCCTCAAAAATTCGAGAAATTTTTTAGCGATAATAACCTGATTTTGGTTTATGCGCAAGACGACCGTAAAGAAACTTCGATGGATGCCTACGAAGATTTTACCGCTACACCATTGACAAAAGGTCTTGAAGCTATTGAGCAAATAGGTAGAGGATTGGGGAATATTTTGAAGAAGGGGTAAATTTCGTTACAGATGAAAAAGATACTTCTCATTTTTATTGGCTTATCTATCTCAATTTTAATTGTGATTTTTTTCATTTTTCCAATCCTTGGAAAATTTATCACTGGAACAGCCAGAGAAATTGGAAAAGAAACTAAAAGTGAAATTTATATTGATGGGAAAAGGGAAAATGAAGCAAAAATTTTTATTTCAAAATCAAATTTTGAAGGAAATGAAAAACGAGATTATTTAATTTTATATCTGCGGGATGTAAAGAAAATTAGTGAATTTCCTGTGCTTGTAATTGATAGAAAGTATAATGAGGTGAAGATTCCGAATGCAAGTGAAAATGATTACAATTTGTTTTTTAATTATTTATTTCAAAGTGATTCTGGGGCAAACGTCATGGTTTTTGTAAATGATGATGTAAAAGGACTCGGATTTGAACCAGATTTGCGAATTGAGAAAGAGGTAATTAAATTTAAAATGTTGTTTGCTAAAAAGCCAGTAGAGATTGTAATAAAAATAAAATAATATAGTTATGAGTGACTACTTATAATTAATAAAAATGATATTGAAGCTTCCAACAATTATATTGCTATTTTTAACTTTTACAG
>Ga0302173_10000977_pt1 | contig 14629 bp, 12 predicted proteins | sample I_Fen_N3_1_FD_198785 | JGI IMG/M metagenome (GOLD analysis project Ga0302173, IMG submission 198785) | Peat permafrost microbial communities from Stordalen Mire near Abisko, Sweden - I_Fen_N3_1 | ecosystem: Environmental > Terrestrial > Soil > Wetlands > Permafrost | place: Sweden: Abisko... | reverse complement strand
TAAAAAAACACAATAATTAATTGATATTTTTGAGATTGGAATTATGACATCATTAAATACTAACATTTTTATGAGTGTTTTATTAAATAAGGATTCAAAAGTCATTGTCCAGGGATTTACAGGAAGCGAAGGTACTTTTCATGCTACCCAGATGCTTGAATACGGTACAAAAGTAGTAGGAGGGGTAACACCCGGTAAAGGTGGCCAGGTTCACCTCAACCTTCCGGTTTTTAATACTGTCAGGGAAGCCGTTGCAGAAACTTCTGCAGATGTTTCAGTAATTTTTGTACCACCTGCAGCCGGAGCCGACGCGATAATGGAAGCTGCAAATGCTGGAATTAAACTGATTGTTGCCATAACTGAAGGAATCCCTGTGTCTGATATGGTCATGGTAAAGGAATACCTTAAATCATATCCCTGTCGGCTTATAGGACCTAATTGCCCGGGAATTATAACTCCGGGTGAATCAAAGGTAGGAATAATGCCAGGCTTCATTCACAGAAAAGGAAGTATCGGAATAATCTCCCGATCCGGCACATTGGCTTACGAAGCTGTGGACCAGGTAACCAAACAGGGCTTTGGACAATCAACAGGCATTGGGATTGGCGGTGACCCTATTATAGGTACATCCACACTTGATGCTGTAAAACTATTTATGGATGACCCCGAGACTGAAGCTATTGTGATAATCGGTGAAATAGGCGGTAACATGGAAAATGAGGCTGCCGAATGGATTAAAGATAACGGTACTAAACCTGTTATTGGTTTTATAGCCGGACAAACGGCACCTAAGGGACGCAGGATGGGACATGCAGGAGCTATAATAGGAGGAAAGAATGATACGGCGGCTGCCAAGATGGAGATAATGAAGAATTGCGGGATATATGTAGTGCAATCTCCTGCAGATATAGGTTTTACAGTTGCAGAAGCTCTAAAAGCCTAGCACTTATTCACAAAGGTCGAAAAGAATATAACTTCTTTGTTCATTTTTTGCTCGCCCAAAAAACGAACCAAAAAAGGGCGGCCTCAGATCTTTTTTAGGATTATCATTTTCTCGGCTGCACACGCATTACAACTCGTCGTCCTTCGTCCTCCTCAAACAGTAATGCTTACTAAACACCCTCGCTTCGCAGCCTCAAAAATGTTAATCTTTATCCAAAAAAGATCTGGTGGCATTTGAAATCTTAGAAAAGAAAAGAAAAGAAAAGAAAATATTATATCCGAAGCTTATAATAAGCGGTGCAAGGGCAGCCCCGGAAATGGTGCGAACCTCAGGCAAAATGATAGCGCCGATAAGGCCTGTGTAGCAGGCGTCCATTTTGACTGAGGTTGGCATTTCCGGACTCCTTTTCTTTGGTTCATTTCTTTTGGAGGAGCAAAAGAAATGAACAACAATTTGTGTGCTTTGCGTATTTCAATTTATATTTGCACAAATTTTAATCTGAATTGAAATGGGATTACTTGAAGGAAAAACAGCTCTTATCACCGGAGCTTCGAGAGGCATAGGAAAAGCAATTGCAGTCAGGTTTGCCATGGAAGGCTCTGATATTGCAATTACCAATATTGTGGATGACGATGAGTTTAAAACAACTATCAAAGAAATTGAAGCCCTGGGTGTAAAAGTAAAAGGTTATGTCTCAAATGCTGCTAAATTCGATGATTCTCAACGTGTTATAAATGATATAGTAAAAGACTTCGGCAAGATTGATATTCTTATAAATAATGCAGGGATAACCCGGGATACTTTACTTATGAGAATGACTGAAGATCAATGGGATTCAGTAATAGCGGTAAACCTCAAATCCGTATTCAACCTTACCAAAGCTGTACTGATGACCATGATAAAACAAAAAAATGGCTCAATAATTAACATGAGCTCTGTTGTTGGTGTTTCTGGTAATGCCGGGCAGAGCAATTATTCTGCTTCAAAAGCTGGAATCATAGGATTTACAAAAAGTATTGCAAAGGAAGTTGGATCGAGAAATATACGATGCAATGCTATTGCACCGGGATTTATTCTGACTGAAATGACTGAAAAATTGCCGGAAGAGGTAAAAAAAGAATGGGCTGAAAAAATTCCACTGAGACGTGGCGGAACCCCTGAGGATGTGGCAAATACAGCTTTATTTCTTGCCTCAGATTTATCATCTTATATAACCGGACAAACAATTCATGTCTGCGGAGGTATGTTAACTTAAAAATATTTATTATCTTTACTGAACCGCAGGGTGCCCATCCTTTCTAGCACGAGGAAATGCAGCGAGACATATTTATTCCACACTTATTTTAAAAGGGCGCCCTGCTTCTTTTTTTTTACACTGCTCATCGATGCATAATGTAATCTTCTTCCTGATTCTTATAATACCCGTTACCGGTTTTATTATTGAAAGATATCTTGATTATCTGAACTCATTAATGTGGTCCGACACTCTTCCTGAAAAACTAGTTGGTATTTGCGACGGGGAAGAGTATAAAAAAACACAGCTGTATCAGAAAGACAACACCAGATTATCATTCTGGTCTTCATCTTTTAACCTTGCAGTTATTCTTATCATGATTATAGCCGGAGGCTTTGCTCTTGCTGATAATCTTGCAAGAGCAATAAGTACAAATGCTGTATTTATCTCTCTTATATTTTTTGGAATTATAGGTCTCACATCTGATCTTATCAATATTCCCTTCAGTTGTTATGATACTTTTGTAATTGAGAAGATGTATGGATTCAATACAATGACAGTCAGAACGTTCATTACTGATCATATCAAATCGTGGTTTATAGCACTTCTGGTTGGCGTTCCTGTACTGGGCCTTATAACATGGTTCTACTACAAGACCGGAAAAAATTTCTGGTTATATGCATGGGGGTTAATAACATTATTTTCAGTTTTTATTAACTTTTTTTATTCTGAGTTAATAGTCCCATTGTTCAACAAGCAAATCCCCCTGCCGGAAGGATCATTAAGAACGCTGATTGAGGAGTTTTCACAAAAAACAGGCTTCCGGCTCAGAAACATTTATATCATTGATGGTTCAAAAAGAAGCACAAAAGCAAATGCCTATTTTTCGGGATTTGGACCAAAGAAAAGAATTGTTCTGTACGATACTCTGCAAAAGGAACTTTCAGAAGAGGAGATAGTTGCAGTTCTTGCGCATGAAATTGGGCACTATAAGAAGAAACACGTTTTACTGAATCTCGTCATTTCTGTATTTATCACAGGATTAATGCTTTTCCTTCTTTCAATTGTAGTGAACAGTCCATCACTCTCCCGGGCATTAGGTTCTGAAATTGCCAGTTTCCATCTTGGATTGATTGTATTTGGAATTCTTTACAGTCCTTTGTCATTGATAATAGGAATGTTGACAAACTATATTTCACGAAAAAATGAATTCGCTGCTGACAGGTTCGTCAGAGAGAACTACCATCCTGCGGTATTAGCGCTGGCATTAAAAAAGCTTTCGGTAAAAAACCTCTCAAACATGCTGCCTCATCCCGCATATGTGTTTTTTCATTATTCCCATCCGCCTTTACTCAAGAGGCTTGAAGAATTGGAATGAATTTCCTTATATTTGCGAAACTTTTGCCTCCTTAGCTCAGTTGGTAGAGCAGCTCATTCGTAATGAGCAGGTCGTGGGTTCGAGTCCCATTGGAGGCTCAACAACTATCAGAAACTATCAGTGATCCTTAATGCAACGAACGGAAAAGCCACAAAACTTTTCACTACGGTACTTGTAAACAAGACTGTATTTATACCTAAGGTTATAAAAAAGGACACTTGAATTGTCATATTCCGTTGAACTCCACCAGGAGCCTGCGAGACCGATAAAGTTGAATATACCATCGAGGCTGCGATAACCACCAGGAAGAGCCATAAAACCGCTTTCATTTGTTGCACCTGTATTCGGGATCTTCCAATGAGTTGTACCTGCTTCTTTTAGTTTGCCTCCTGTAGTTTTAATATCATCAAAAGATGTCATCATGGAAGTCCATTCAGAATCGGCAGGGACATGCCATCCGGTTGGACATAATCTGTTAGTATTAATTGCATACCAGTTATATATCGCGCCGTACATTTTTTTATTTTCAATAGAATCATTATTATACCACGAATAAGCAGGAGAAGTCAGTTTTGCCCATGTATCGTTATCAGTAACCTCAGGTATTAAAGTGCCATCATTGTATCTTGTAGTCTTTAAATTCTCTGCCATCCAAACCTGGGTTCCGATCGTTACAGTTTTATATTTATTACCTTCAACATCTTTTACCGAATTTGGGTGACAGCCTGCTAATCCCAGCCAAAATAAGGCAACTGCGAATATTTTTATTTTTTCTTTCAGCATTTTCATTCTCACTAAAATAAATAATATATAGTTACCGGCTAAAAGTAATCATTAATATTAAAACCCATAAATGTGTTAAATAATTAATTTGCTGAAATGAATCTATTCATTATTTTTGTCAGGCTTTAAAAAATTTGCGGGAGTAGCTCAGGGGTAGAGCATCAGCTTCCCAAGCTGAGGGTCGAGGGTTCGAATCCCTTTTCCCGCTCAAATAAAAAGGCTGCTTTCGCAGCCTTTTTGTAATTTATACATACCGACTCAGGATTACCTGAAGGAGGAATGTATAAATTATAAAAATAGCCACGTCAGTGGCTTTTTATTTGATAGCATCGCCCTTAGGGATCGCTGAGCCGAAGGGGAAGCAATCCCTTAAATAAATTTGTACATACCGACTCAGGTTTACCTGAAGGAGGAATTTAAATTATAAAAATAGCCTCGTCAGGTGCGCTTTTATTTGAAAGCATCTCCCTTGGGGATCGCTGAGCTGAAGGCGAAGCAATCCCTTTAAAATTGAACGCAATTATTTCGGCTGCAGATTTCATTTGAAATTCGTAATTTCGGCCAATGAACTTATAGCTTCGATGAGTCTGTCCAACGCTACCTGTATAATTTGACAGTTTGTACACTTTAAAAGTATACCATGAAACGACTAGTAATATTTTTTGCCCTCATTTATATAGGGACCTGTGTTTCAGCACAATCACCCGTTGATATGGCAATTTCAGCTATTTTAAAAAACATCAGTGTGCGTGACGCATCAAAAAACAAAACATCGATACAAAAGAAAATGTTCCAATCTAAGGATTCCCTTATGTTGAGCGACTACATGATGAGTATTGACAGAGTGAATGATAATCTTAACTCAATAAGTGACAGTTCCAAATTGGGCTTCGATGTGGTAATGATGGGCAGAAGAATGGACGATATCACAAACGATATCACTATAATCCGCAAAAATATGAGGGGCAGGGGTTCTGCATATAATATAAAGAACCTCTATCTGTATCAAAGTTTTACTTCTGCTTTAAACGACGAAAACGATCGTTTTGAAGAGCGTACGGCAAAGTTGTATCGCCGTGTAAATGGTGCAAAATTAAGTCTTAAAACAGCCTTGACCGATTCCATTTTTCGCAAATTATATGCCGACAGCAATCTTAAGAAGTCCCTTGATAAAAAGCTTGTGCGTCTCGAAAGAAAATGGAGCAGAGCAGATAGTACAACCAGAGCCAATGTTGATACCCTGAACGCGATGAAAGTAAAAATTGCAGACAATGCAGTGAACCTCTCCAATATGCTTAATATGATGGATATCAGGTTGGATAGAGCAGACAAACAACTCTTTGGACCGGAAGTCAATTTTATTTGGCAAAAAGCTCAAAAGGACATAATTGTCAGTGGCCCCTCCAGAGTAGTAATCACAAAAGTAGGCAGCGAAAAAAATGCGATTGGTTATTATTTCGATCAAACATCAAGGCAAAGGATATTTGTTGCAATTTTAGGAATCATGCTCTTCGTATGGCTATTCCTAAAACGGAAGTTATTAAAAGCTGCAAAGGAGCCAAACGGCCAATTGGACTTTCTCCATTTACAGTATCTGAATAAATATCCTGTTGTATCAGTATTGGTACTTTTAATGTGCCTGATGCCATTTTTTGATGCTTATGCACCTACATCCTATATTGCTATTGAATACACATTATTGCTCATGTTTTCTTCTGTCATCTTTTCCAAAAAAGAAAACAAGCGTTTCCATGTCAGCTGGCTGACATTGATGGTACTGTTCATCGCAGATACGGTTACCTATCTGTTTATGGAACCTACATTCATATCAAGACTATGGCTTTTATCCGTTCATGCCGGTATTTTGGTTTTCTCATTTCTTTTCTATAGAAATCTGCAGAAAGATATGCCCTATTATAAGTGGATAAAAAATGCCGCTGTAACAGGGATGATATTAGCAGGCCTGGGTATTCTCTGTAATCTTTTAGGAAGGTTCTCTCTCTCAGGTATATTCGGTATATCTGCGATATTCGCTGTTACTCAGGCAGTCGTTCTGCCCGTGTTTATTGAAACCGCTATCGAGATTATTTTACTTCAACTACAAAACAGCCGATTGAAAAAGGGATTCGACACTCATTTTGATAGCTCCATAGTTGTTAAAAAAATCAAAATTCCGTTGGTCATAGTTGCAATGTTTTTGTGGCTAATAATGCTTGCTTCCAATTTAAATATTTATCATAGTATTACGAACAATCTGATCGATTTGCTGACTACCCCTGTATCCGTCGGTAGTATATCATTTAAACTGATCAGTGTGTTATATTTTTTCGTGATTATCTGGTTTGCTCATATCTTCCAACAGTTGATAAGCTTTCTGTTTGGAGAGACGGGAATTGACAACGAGGATATTACACCTGTTTCCAAAAAACAGCACTCCAGATTGCTGATAACAAGGTTGCTTGTACTTGTAGGCGGATACATGCTGGCTATAGCAGCATCAGGTTTACCGATAGATAAAATTACAATATTGCTCGGAGCATTAGGCATAGGCATCGGTATGGGCCTGCAAAATATTGTCAACAACTTCGTTTCCGGTATTATACTGATTTTTGACGGTTCGTTGAAAATAGGAGACGAAATAGAAATAGGAGGACAGGCTGGTAAAGTAAAAGAAATAGGCTTGCGTTCGAGTACCATTAGTACTTCCGATGGTGCTGATGTAATTATCCCGAATGGAAATATTCTGTCACAAAATATTGTGAACTGGACATTTACCAACGATCTGAAAAGGGTTATGATTAGTTTTATCCTTTCAGGAAAAGAGCTGGATGCCAATGTAATTAATGAAGTGATTAACGAAACTATCAAAAATATCCCTGGTGTGATTTTACAAAAAAAACCCGTGATATTGTATATCAAAGTGACGCCGGAAAACTGTACATTGACAGTACGCTTCTGGAGTACTATAAGTAATGCGGACCGGAACAAAAGTGAAGCACTGGTGCAGCTTAGTGCTGCATTTATGGGCAAGAATATACATTTTGAATAAATTTAATCAGAGATCAGTAATCAGAGATCAGTAATCAGAGATCAATACTAAGGAAGAACCATGGAATGAGAATTTGGGATAAAGTATCGGAATAGTTGCCGATTCTGAACTTTTGTCTTTATCCTTTTATTCCCGCTTTGCGGGATTTGCCTTCGGCGAGCTCAGCTTCGCTTCGGTTCGTCACTTCCCCGATAAATCGGGGCTGGCTGTTCCTCAACTTTTTTCTTTTATGAAATTCCACTCATAATAAAACTGTTCCAGAAAATTCACCAGAATATTATGTCTTTTTTCAGCAATTGTGCGACCGGTAGGGGTATTCATCATATCTTTTAGTTTCAGGAGTTTATCATAAAAATGGCCGATTGTTGATTTGCCCTGACTTCCCGATTCATCACCCGGAATGTAAATGGGATTATTTCTGAATCCTCCGTAATTAAACGCTCTTGCAATACCAATAACTCCGATAGCATCCAGCCTGTCAGCATCCTGTACAATCCAAAGTAGCGGATCGTCATTTTTCCCGGTTTTAATCTTACTGCTGAATGAAACATTCTTTATTACATCGAGAACCTGATCCCTGATTTCTGACAAGCCGTTCCTGCTCATGAAGTCACTTATCAACATATAACCCTGCTCACTGTCCTTTCCCGCAAATTTCGAATCTGCAGAATCGTGAAGCAACGCTGTAATCTCAACTGTAAAAGGATCTGAAAGGGCTTCCTTTTCATTAATAAATAGTGCAAGTTTTCTTACTCTCTCAATATGCCACCAGTCGTGACCACTATCATAGCCTTTGATTCTTTCTTTTACAAAGTCTTCAGTGGATAATATTTGAGTATTTCTGTTCATTCCATAATGTATTTAGGATACTTTAAAATAATCCTTTGAGATCCTTAGTGTAAACCTTTGTATTCCTTCGTGGTAAATAAAATCCTTTAACCGCAAAGGGACACTAAGGACTTCACAAAGTAACACAAAGGGGGTAAATGTCCAATTCGAAAACGAAGAAAATCAGTAGATTTGCATTTAAATTGTTTTATATGAAAGCAGCTATAATAACAATAGGAGATGAGCTTCTTATCGGGCAGACAATAGATACCAATTCAGCATGGATAGGTGCAGAACTCAGCAAGTCAGGCTTTGATGTCAACAGGATTACTTCTGTACATGACAGGACGGAAGATATCCTTTACGCGCTTGGCGAAGCAGCAGGCAAAACCGATGTGGTTCTGATTACGGGAGGTCTGGGTCCTACTAGTGATGATATAACAAAACCCACACTCTGCGAATTCTTCAATACTCGTCTCGTTATGAATAATGAGGTACTCATCATGATTGAAGAGATGATGAGCCAACGAAGTTTCCCGATGAATGAAAAAAACAGGCGTCAGGCTGAGGTACCTGAATCCTGCAGAGTATTGAAAAATGCGGCGGGAACTGCTCCTGGAATGTGGTTTGAAAAGGAGGGAACAATTTTCATTTCAATGCCGGGAGTTCCGCATGAAATGAAATATCTCATGAAAGAACTTGTGTTACCTGAACTGAACAAACGCTTCACATCACAAATCATAATTCATAGAAATATAATGACTTATGGTACTGGAGAATCAATTCTTGCAGAAATTCTCACCGATTTTGAATCCGGTTTACCTGAAGGTATTAAACTTGCTTATCTTCCGGCTTCAGGTGTTATAAAACTAAGACTGACTGGAACCGGATCAGATCATAATCATTTATCAAGCCTTATTAATGAGCAGGTCAGCAAACTATATGAGACTATTCCCGGGTACATCTATGGGGAAAATGAAGAGTCACTGGAAATGGTTATCGGGAAACTTTTAAGATCCGGTAAAAAAACAGTTTCTACAGCAGAGAGTTGCACGGGAGGAGAAATTGCCCATCTATTAACAAGCGTCCCCGGAAGTACTGATTACTATAAAGGTTCTGTTATAGCATATTCAAATTCTGTAAAAACACAACTTCTTGGTGTACAGGATTATATTCTTAGCAAATATGGCGCAGTTAGTGAAAACACTGTAAAAGAAATGGCTATCGGTGCCAGAAGCTTACTTAAGACAGATTATACCATAGCAACTTCAGGAATTGCAGGTCCGGAAGGTGGAACAGAGGCAAAACCTGTTGGAACAGTATGGATTGCAGTTGCATCAGAACACGAGACTGTATGTGAAAAGCGTGTTTTCGGAAATGACAGAACAACAAACATCACAAGGTTTTCCATTGCAGCTTTGAACCTTCTCAGAAAGCAGATTATCAACCAATAAACTTCATTTGCGGATGCTCTTTAAAAAAAGTAGATTAAATATTTGTTTAATAAGATAAAAATCACGTATTTTGCGCTTCGTTTAAAAAGGACAAACGTTAGTTAAGAAGTAAAACAAACATCAATGTCAAGAATTTGTCAGGTTACAGGGAAAAAGGCGATGGTCGGAAACAACGTTTCGCACTCTAAGAGAAGGACTAAGAGAAAATTCTATCCTAATCTTTTTGTTAAAAAATATTACCTCCCGGAAGAAGAAAGATGGATTTCACTTAAGATTTCTGCTTCAGGTATCCGTCTTATCAGTAAGAAAGGACTCACCAGCGTTCTTAAAGAAGCAAAAGAAAAAGGTTACATTTTGAATTATTAAAACAGGATAGAAAATGGCAAAGAAGGCTAAAGGTAACAGACAACAGGTGATCCTGGAATGTACCGAACATAAAGAAAGCGGGCAACCGGGTACATCGAGATACATTACAACAAAAAACAGGAAGAACAGTCCTGATCGTCTCGAAAGAAGGAAATACAATCCTATTCTTAAAAAACATACACTTCACAGAGAAATCAAGTAAACAAGTTAAACCATGTCAAAGAAAGTTGTTGCAACACTTAAGACAGGAGCAGGTAAATCATTTACGAAATGCATTAAAATGACCAAATCAGATAAATCCGGTGCATATCTGTTTAAAGAAGAGATCATTCATAATGATCATATTAAAGATTTCTTCGCAAAGAAGTAACCGCATTTATTACTCAAATGATATTCATGGCTTTCTTCTTAGCGGGAGGAAGCTTTTTTTATATGTACTTTTCAAACTAATTTTTATCTGATGGCTTTGCTTGGATTTCTGGGAAAAGATAAAAAGGAGAGCCTCAATAAAGGCCTCGAAAAAACTAAGGAGAGCGTTTTCCATAAGCTGTCCAGGGCTGTAGCAGGAAAATCAAAGGTTGATGAAGAAGTCCTTGATAAGCTCGAGGAAGTCCTTGTATCTTCTGATGTAGGAGTAGAAACAACTCTTAATATTATCAATCGTATTGAAGCCAGAGTAGCGAAAGATAAATATTTAAGTACCGCTGAACTTAATACAATATTAAAAGAAGAGATTGTTGCTCTGCTTGAAAAAAACCAGGATGACCAGCAATCCGACTTCTCATCTCCGCTCAAAAGCGTTCCATACGTTATTATGGTTGTAGGTGTCAATGGTTCCGGTAAAACAACTACTATTGCGAAACTTGCATATCAATTCAAATCAGCCGGCAAAAAGGTGCTGATCGGTGCAGCGGATACATTCAGGGCAGCAGCAATAGATCAGCTCCAGATATGGACCGACAGGGTAGGAGTTCCGCTTGTTAAGCAACAAATGGGCTCTGATCCGGCATCAGTCGCATTTGACACCCTCCGCTCAGCAGTATCTTCTGAAATGGATGTCGTTATTATCGATACTGCAGGGCGACTGCATAACAAGATTAATCTTATGACCGAGCTGTCTAAGATTAAAAGGGTCATGGAGAAAGTTATACCGGAAGCTCCGCATGAAGTTCTTCTTGTACTCGATGGTTCTACAGGACAAAATGCATTTGAACAGGCTAAACAGTTCACAGCTGCGACGAATGTGACCGCAATGGCAATAACTAAACTTGACGGTACGGCTAAAGGAGGAGTAGTAATCGGAATCTCTGATCAGTTTAAAATTCCGGTTAAATATATCGGTATCGGAGAGAAACTTGAAGACCTTCTGCTATTCAACCGGTTCGACTTTGTCGATTCTCTCTTTAGCGAGAAATAGCCCCCCTGCCCCCCTAAAGGGGGGTTCGTACTCAAACTTGAACGAAATTTTCTGAAAAAACGAGCACGAGCCCCCCTTTAGGGGGGGTGAGGGGCAAACACGAATAAAGTCAGGAGGCAGGGGGCAAAGCTAAAAAAATAAAAATTTTTCTAATGAAATCCAAAAAAATAAATATTGTCACTTTAGGCTGCTCAAAAAATGTAGTAGATTCTGAAAAGCTTCTGAAGCAGCTGAATGCAGGAGGTTATGAAGTATCTTATAATTCAGATGAGTTCAAGGCAGGTACAGTTATTATAAATACGTGCGGTTTTATTAACGATGCTAAGGAGGAGAGTATAGATACTATTCTGAGGTTTGTAAAAGCTCAAAAGTCGGGAGATATTGAAAATCTGTACGTAATGGGATGTCTTTCTGAACGATACGCCGATGCACTCAGGCATGAAATACCTGAAGTAAAAAAGTATTTCGGTGTAAATAACATGACAGATGTCTTAAATGAACTTGGTCTGAATTTAAGAGACGATCTGCTTTCCGACAGAACACTTACAGGTCCTGGTCATTATGCATATCTGAAAATATCAGAAGGTTGTAACCGGACATGTGCTTTCTGTGCAATTCCGGCAATACGAGGGAAATATATCTCACGATCAATTGATGATCTTGTGAAAGAAGCATCACAATTGGCATTAAATGGTGTCAAAGAACTGATTCTGATAGCACAGGATCTGAGTTATTATGGAGTTGATCTTTACAGAAGACAAGCGTTACCGGAGCTGATCACTGAATTGCTGAAAATAGAATCGTTTGAGTGGATCAGGTTGCATTATCTATATCCTGCTAACTTTCCTCTGGAGCTGATTCCATTAATCAACAAAAATCCAAGGATTTGCCGTTATATTGATATTCCTGTTCAACATATAACTGACAATATGCTGGATTTAATGAAAAGATCCCATAATCGGAAAGACACATTGTCGATCCTTAATACGCTTCGCAAAGAGATACCCGGTGCAGTTATAAGAACAACTTTGATTGCAGGGCACCCGGGCGAAACTGAAAAGGATTTTTTTGCGCTGAAAGAGTTTATTGCTGATTTCAGATTTGACAGGCTGGGTGTCTTTGCCTATTCGCACGAAGAGGATACTTATTCATATCTGGAGTATAGAGATGAAATTCCTTCTGATATCAAAGAATCGCGGGTTGCCGAGCTGATGGAAATACAGCAGAATATCTCGGCTGAATTAAATGAGTCTTACACAGGTAAGATATTCAAAGTCATTATCGACAGAGAAGAAGGTGAGTTTTTTGTCGGGAGAACTGAATTCGACAGTCCTGAGGTTGATCAGGAGGTTCTCATTGCAGCAGAATATAATCTGAAAGCAGGTGAATTTTATAACATTCTTATTACAAGATCTACTGAATTTGATTTATATGGGGAGCCGGTAAATTAGAGCCACCTCAGCCCTCTAAAGGGAGGTTAATTCACTAAATCTTCTTAATTCTCCCCTCCTTTTGAAGAGGGGTGGCCGAAGGCCGGGGTGGTTGATTCTTAGCTAACTTTTAATTAAAAACTTTAAAACCTGATTTATAAAAATTCATTTATTTAATTCTCTGGATTACATTCTATTACAAATATGCAAAACATATTAATCAACCACCCCGTCACTCCTTTGTCGTGCCACCCCTCCTTCAAAAGGAGGGGAGAGTTATACTCTGCTATTATTCCCAGATTTCCCCCCCAAAAAAAAATGAGAAAAAATCTAGTTTGTGTATGGGGAATGTAAATGAAAAAAGGCCATCAAACATTGACAGCCTTTCATTTTTTATTCAGCCGGAGTATCCAATTTTTCCGGAAGCTCTATCTTCTTCTTCTGAATTTTAATCTTGATTTCCGATTTGGCACTATTGAAACCTACATTAATGGTATCACCCTCTTTGAGGTTTGCTTTAATTAGGACTTCAGCCATCGGGTCTTCAAGATATTTCTGAATAGCACGTTTCAGTGGCCTGGCACCATAGTTAGCATCAAACCCCCTTTCAGCAATAAAATCACGTGCTGCATTTGCTATTTTGAGTTGATAACCAAGCGATTTGACTCTCTCGTAAAGACCTCTCAATTCGAGATCAATAATTTTATTGATCTGTTCTTTTCCCAGTGAATTGAACATGATTACATCATCAATTCTATTCAGAAACTCAGGTGCAAATGTTTTCTGCAGAGCTTTTTGCAGGATACTTTTTGTCTGTTCATCCCTTGTTGTCTTTTTTGCAGTTGTGTCGAAACCCATTCCATGCCCAAATTCATTTATCTGTCTGGTGCCGATATTAGAAGTCAGAATTACTATCGTATTCCTGAAATCAACACGTCTTCCCAGACTGTCGGTCAACTGTCCTTCGTCGAGAACCTGGAGCATAATATGGAATACATCAGGGTGAGCTTTTTCAATTTCATCCATTAGAACTACCGAATATGGTTTTCTTCTTACTTTCTCAGTAAGCTGGCCACCTTCTTCATAGCCAACGTATCCGGGAGGAGCTCCGACAAGACGTGAAACAGAAAATTTTTCCATATATTCACTCATATCGATTCTCACCAGGTTATCCGTAGTATCGAAAAGGAATTTAGCCAGGACTTTTGCAAGCTGAGTTTTTCCTACTCCGGTAGGACCCAGGAATATGAATGTTCCGATAGGCTTGTTTGGATCTTTAAGTCCGGCCCTGTTTCTCTGGATTGATTTCACAACTTTTTGAATTGCCTCATCCTGGCCGATAACGCTTCCTCTGAGTTCATCAGCCATATTCAGTAAACGTGTTCCTTCTGTCTGTGCAATTCTTTGAACAGGAACTCCTGTCATCATAGCAACAACTTCAGCAACTTTTTCTGCATCAACTGTTTCACGATTAACTGCGAGTTCTTTTTCCCATTTTTTCTTCTCCTGATCAATAAGATCGAGCAGGTCTTTTTCGCGATCGCGGAAACTTGCTGCTTTCTCAAAGTTCTGATTCTTTACTGCCAGCATTTTTTCCTTTTTGGTATCTTCAAGTTGTTTCTCAAGCGAGAGGATCTTTTCAGGAACAACAATATTGGAAATGTGAACTCTAGAACCTGATTCATCAAGAGCATCAATTGCCTTATCAGGCAAGTGCCGGTCTGATATATACCTGTTAGTGAGTTTT
>Ga0302173_10000974_pt1 | contig 14662 bp, 17 predicted proteins | sample I_Fen_N3_1_FD_198785 | JGI IMG/M metagenome (GOLD analysis project Ga0302173, IMG submission 198785) | Peat permafrost microbial communities from Stordalen Mire near Abisko, Sweden - I_Fen_N3_1 | ecosystem: Environmental > Terrestrial > Soil > Wetlands > Permafrost | place: Sweden: Abisko... | reverse complement strand
CGTATTTATTGGTTTTGTTATCAATCTGCTTATAAAAAACATAAAAACAGCAAAAAGAGAACAAATCAGAATATCCAATTTCAGAAAAAGAGCATATTGATTCATTTTTTCAATATATATGCTTGAAATATCTTTTGCATAATGTATTTTTATTTGTGAATTATACACACTAACTAGATTGCCTACATATAAATACTGTTTATTATCCAATGTTCGAATAATGTAATTTGATTCCCCTACAGAAAGATTTTCTAATTCTTCTTTTTCATTTGAAACAGGAAATTCCATATTTGAGTATAGTATTTTATTTTGCGAATCTAAAATTTCTATTTTTCCATTGTTCCCATCTTCAAGATTACTGGAACTGGTATATTCACTTATCAAATTGCTGATTGATATATTTATACTTGGAGGAGTATCTGAATAAATTCTTTTTAAAGATATAGAATTGATTCTTAATTCTGTAGCAGTTAATTTTTCTTCTGAAAGACATTTTTCAACTTCTTTTTCTAATAAATTATTATGAAGTTTTTGTATCAATACAAATCCCGTAATATTTAATGTAAATATTAGCAATAGTAAAGAAAAAAGGTATATTTTCAGCCATAACTTCATATAATTTACTCCTCCAATCTGTATCCAATTTTATATGCGGTTTTAATGTTATCTGTAATATCCAGCTTCTTTCTTATTTTTTGAATATGAGTATCTATTGTCCTTGTTTCTCCCATATATTCATATCCCCATATTTTTTCTAGTAAATATTCTCTTGATATAGCAATATTTTTATTTTTCACAAGCAAAACCATAAGTTCAAATTCCTTTAAAGTAAGCTCAATTGCCTCATCTTCCTTTTTTATAATCCTTTCTTCTTCATATATTTTTAAGTTCTTAAATTCTATACAATTACTATTTTTAGAATATCTCCTTAAAACTATTTCAATTCTTGCCAGTAGTTCCACTGTTTCAAAAGGCTTTATAATATAGTCCTCTGCACCAGATTTAAGACCAATCACCTTATCTGCTAGCCCATTTTTAGCTGTCAGAAATATTACTGGTATATTTAAATCCTTTATTCTTTCCATCAATTCAAAACCATCCATACCTGGCAACATAATATCCATGAGTATTAAATCAAAAGCTTCTTTTTTAAGCAAATCAAAAGCTTCCAATCCATCAAATACCTGCTGACTTTTATAACCAACCATGTTCAGATTTATTTTTATTAAATTAGAAATAGCTTCATCGTCTTCTACAATTAAAATATTTGTTTTCAATTATTTTCCCCCTACATCAATAATTTGATATTTTCGGTGAACATTTGATTTAGACCTTAGGCACATGAAAAAAAAACTTTTAAGTCAATTACTCCAAATAGACTAGCATGCTGACTTGTTATTTTTTGATTGTGCTTTATATCTACATTATATAACAAACTTTTACAGAGATTGCAAAATAGTTGTAAAATAGTTGTAAATATTAATATGTATACACCTATTTTATATTTACAGGATTTATCATTAATATCCTTCTTGAAACAAAAGAAAGAGGAGAACCTCCTCCATCTGAACTTGGTTCTCCTCCATTACTTAAATACAATATTAAGTTATCATTTATAAAGGAAACTCGACTCACATTCGTTCGCTGAGTAAGTGATTCACATCAAATCGTAGATTTGAGTTCTCTACTTAAAGGAAACTCGACTCGTATACACTCACTGAGTAATTGATTCACATCAAATCATAGATTTGAGTTCTCTACTTAAGTTCTATTGATTCAATCGCACTAGTTTTGCTTATAGTTATTTTTGTGAGTAGCATATGCAACAGTTTCTTTTGTTGCTCCCTTGAAGTATAGATTGATATCATTGCTCCAAATTGTGCTAGTCTTTCTTTAACAAAGTCGCATGAAACATCTCCATCACACTTTATTCTACTCAGACTTCCTCTTTCAACCTGTTGTATCTTGAAAAGTGTCAAAATATCAATAATTGGTTCTATATTATAATTTTCTCCATTTGGCATTCCTTCCCTTGCCTATAACTTCTATCTTTCCTTCAACTCTCATCCTCTCAAACACTCTATTTATAGTAGCTTCTCCTACATCAGGGCATATATTTCTTATTTCATTCTTAGTAAAATATCCTAACTTTCCTTCTATAGCCATTTCTATTCTATAACTCTTACTTCCCTTAGTATTTTCAATACAACCTACTCTATCCTCTAATTCCTTATATGCTTTTATGATAACTCCAAGAAAATACTCAAGCCATATTTGCAAATTATTTTTTCCATCATGCCATAGCATAGATGATTTATTCAGTGCCTCATAATAAGTTTCTTTGCTATCCTCAATAATTTTTTCTAAGCTAATAAACCTTCCAACTTCAAAGCCACTTTGGTACAAAAGTAAAAGTGTTAATAACCTAGACATTCTTCCATTTCCATCATTAAAAGCATGTATGCAAAGAAAATCTAATATAAATGCAGCTATTAAAACTAAGGGTTCAACTTCTCCTTTTGCAATCTCCCTTCTATATTCTTCACAAAGTCTCTCCATATAGCTTGGAGTGCTAAAGGCATCCACAGGATTAAATCTGATATATCTAGTTCCATTAGGCAATATTTCTTCAATCACATTATCAGTATTTTTATAGTTTCCACCTTTATCTGGTGAAAATTTGTATAAATCTCTATGTAATTGTAATAATACAGCTGATTTTGTAGGTATAGCATCAAAAGCACTATGAATAGTATTTAATACATCCCTATACCCAGCTATATCACTTTCACTTCTATCTCTTGGTTCTATTTTGTTACCCATTATTTCGCGCAATCTTTTATTTGAAGTATAAATCCCTTCTATTCTATTAGATGATTCTGCACTTTGTATAATGGCCACATCTTTAAGTGTTTTTAATATTTGAGGTGATTGCTTTTTATACAAGTCTTGCTTACCTTTATATTCATTTATAGTAGTTAACATTCTCACTATGCTCATAGGCAATGCTAATTTATTCAATTTATTATTTTCAAAAGAAATCATTATATAGTCTCCCTCAATCTTATTATATTTTATTATAAATATAATCATTTTCACTTAAATGATCATATTTATTGTTAATATAATATATTAAAATTAAAATAAACCTTATCACTTAACAGCAAGTGATAAGATTTATTCTTAATGAAAATTGTTTTGATCCCTTTTATAACATTGGTACGGAAATTTCGTAATAATGTTTATTTATCATCTCTCATAATAATTATTATCTCCTTTAGTTATTAAACAAATCTCTCAATATTACTTTCCCAGTTCAATATATTCTTCCTTTGTTAGCAAATAATAAGGTTCACCATTATAAAAATCTAATTTTTCAGGTAATCCATTGACAAAATGTTGAAATTTAAATCCAAGCTTTTGTATGATTTTATTTGAAACTATATTTTCTGGCTTTGCAAACGCAATAAGCTTTTTAAGTCTCATTATATTAAAGCAATACCCAATTAGCGCAGTCATAGCTTCAGTAGCATATCCATTTTTCCAATACTCTTGTCCTATTAAATAATATATTTCTTTATCTGGATAATAATCATAGCAATCACTGTCCCCTACTCCGCACCAACCTATGAATTTACCTGTTTCCTTTAAGAATATTGCAAAAGAATATTTAAAATTACTATCTTCATAATTATTTTCATAAGATGAAATAAGCCATTTAAATAGCCCTTTATATTCTTCTAAAGTCATAACTTCCATATCTAAATATTTAAATATTTCCTTATTCTGCATTAACTGAAACGATTCCAACAAATCATCTTCAATATAAGGTCTAATTATCAATCTATTTGTTTCAATTCTCATTTCTTTTACTGTATTCATTCGGTTCCCCCATTAATTAATTTATATGCTCCTCCTAAATTTAATTCTCTTTTAGGATTGAGCAACCACTATTTTAATCATAAGACTTACATATTAAACAAGTTATTATCTTTTTTTTACAATAATTGCAATTGTAGCTAATTGATTATTTATATCAGCTCGATAAAATGAAATGTCTCCATTTGCGACTGGATTGTTTGACCTCAACCAATCTTCCCACGCCTCATTAGTACATTCCAAATCAAAACTTTCGATTATATCAATAACACTTGTACGTCCCAAAAGCTTTCTCCACCATTGTTGGCTATGAAATGTTAAATTTTGTTCATCGATCCAATATGGTTTTAAGTTATCAGGCACACCATTTTCAAATTCTTTTGTTAATCCTGGGATAGCAATTGCGATTTGTCCACCTTGTTTAACTAATGGCGCTAAGTAATAGTTCATATAATTTTCATCTGTCCCAAAATAATGATAAGAATCAAATGATACAATTGCATCAAAAAAATAATTTCCATATGGCATGGAACGTGCTTCCGCATGAATAGGAAAAACTTTATCTTCAATACCCATTTTTATTTCTCCATCATATAAATATATACACTTATATCTTACGCATAAGTTCATCTGTTTCCATTCAAATATTTCTTCAACTTTCCTAATAATTTAAGAAATATAAGACTAAAATTCAATATTCAAAAGTCTAGTTTTACTTACATATCCACAGCTTTCCAGAGTTCTTTTTGAATTAAAATTATAATACCAACATCCTGGCAAAGGCTTAAACCCTTTTTCATAACAAATATCCTTTAAATGCAAGATAATACTTCTACCAACTCCATTTTGACGATGCTTATTAACTGTAAACATACCTGTGGCTTTATAATCTTTAAAAATATTACAGTCTTCAATAAGTCCAAATCCTAATATATCATCATTTTCTTCTAATATATAAATTTGACCTAATAAGATACTATCTTTCACCTTATCAAAAAAGCCTTCACATAACTCTTCTATAGAAGGTATATCATTTTCAATAGCTTGTCTAAGAAGATCTCTCCCATACTTTGGCAGTTCTATTTCATAAATTGGGTTTTTATTTTCCTCAAAAAAATAAGCTTGCATATTCACTTTCTTATGAAAATCGAGTGACATAGATAATAAGAGCTCATCACATGTTGGTACTAAAGCTCTCTCAATATGATACTTTTCTAATATTTGTTTAAATATACTCTGAGCATATTTCATTGCACTTTTATTTACATAAAATTGTGTAAGAAGCTTTTTCTCATAAACTGCAAAATATCCCACCTTATCATTTTCAATATATATTGAATACACATCCGACTTTAAAATGTGAGATTCTAAAAAATTATCATAAATAGCACTCAAACTACTAAAATAGCTTCTAAAAAAATCCTTATTGTCATCTAATGATGTTTTTATAAATTTATATTCTATTTCTTTCATGATTATCATCCTCTCAAAACTATTTTTATTACTTTTTAACAATAGCATTAGGTCTTTTGGAGGACAACCTCATACTTAATTCTTAAACAAAAATGTGCCACCTAATACAAATTAAGTAGCACATTTTCTGTTATTTTATCTTCTTTTTTTGTAAAACAATTCTTTGTATAGATTTAGGTGACAAATAATATCTTTCTGAAAGAGTTTGTATAGATATCCCTACTAAATAGTTTTCGTATATCTTATGATTTCTAATCAAAAGTTCCTCTTTGCTCTGGGTTATTTCACCCCATGCCATTTTATTTTCCTCTTTCTTAGGTATATAAATGTATTCACCCTCTACATAATTTTGAATTATTTCTAATATTTCATTAGGGAAAATATCCCTAGCTTTTGCATAGCTCATCATACGCTCCTCCTAAATATAATTTCATTTTAGGATTGTGCAAAGGCTATTTCATAATTTAATTTTTATGCAATAGCCTCTGCTATGCGTAAATCACATATTTCTTCATAAAACTCTTTCTCCATTTCTTATTCTTATAATTAATTTACTATTATAAATTGATTATAACATATTTTGTAAACAGTCTTTTTATATTTTTTCTTGTGAAATGTGAAGTATATCATAAATTATCCCTTCTTCTGATTTTACGTTGCTTAAATCATCTATAAAGTAAAATACATGATATTTCCATTTGTCAGGATTGTAAATAACCATATATTCTGTATCTCCAAATCTCGGAATATCCTTTTCTATTTTATCTTTTAAATTATTAAGACTTTCTTGTGGATGTATTTCTTTTGTTACTTCAAATACATATTTACTATATTTAATTTTATATGTTGTTGTATCAATTAATGGTATTCCTACATTTACTTTTTGCCATCCAAAAGAAGTTATTATATTGTCATAAAAGCCATTGAATAAGAACTTGTTTAATCCATTAATATCTTTCCAAAGATATAAAGGACAATAACTATTCTGAAAACTTTTATTTGTTCCTTTTTCTGTTATTAGATACAGTTTAAATTTCAAATCCTCAAATCCATCTGTTTTATAACCGTTATTTTTCACTCTATCCTTTATTATATTCATATCATAATCACTTGGTAATATAATCTTGTATTGTGTTGCTATCATTTGCTTGTATCCTCCCTTTTACTTTATATTTTATTTATATATCCGACCGCAAATTCGTAAGTAAAGTTATTAATTAATTCTTTTATTAGTTTTTACTCTTATAGTTTAACTTCTTATATAAAAATTGTATAATACTTATAAATAATATTTAATATCACTAATAACGATATTAAATATACATTAACTTTTGTGAAAGGTTTTTATAATATGGAAATTAACGATTTAAGAATATTTCAAGTGGTTGCTTATGAAAAATCTATATCAAAAGCTGCTTCAAAACTTGGCTATGCACAATCAAATATAACTATGCGAATTAAAGTACTTGAGAATAAATTAAACACTACTTTATTCACAAGAAACAATAAAGGTACTATTATTACACTTCAAGGAGATAAACTACTTAAATATGCAGATAAAATTCTTAAATTAATAGATGAAGTTAATGAAGAGTTCCTTCCTGCTAAAATTGAATCTAAGCTTAAAATCGGTGCCACTCAAACTATTTCTGCTTCTATATTACCTAAATTATTTACATTATTTTATCAGGAAAATCCTGCAGCATCTTTAGTATTAAAAACAGAAAAACAAGAAGTTCTTTTAGATATGCTTATAAATAATGAATTAGACGGTGCTTTTATCTTTGGAGAAAATACCTCTTCAAAAGTTAAAGAAGTCTTTAGCTTCAAGGAAGAGTTTGTACTAGTATCTTCTATACGTATTAATGATACTAATAATTTAACTACTCCAATAATAGTAAATTCAGATACTAATTGTCCTTATCGTAAGCTCCTAGAAAAATGGCTAATTTATAATAATTCTAAGCCTACCACTATCTTTGAATTTGATACATTAGAGTCTATTCTTAGTGGCATAACTGAATGTCTAGGTATATCACTTTTACCCAAAAGCATTTTACCTAAAAATAATAATTTCTTTGTTTATGATTTAGGATATGAATTTAATGAATTAAGAATTAAATTTGTAGTTAATGAAGATATACAAATTAATGCTTTTCTTAAAAGCTTTATTAGTATGGCAAATGGATGTATTGGTAATTCTATTGATTAATTTTTTATCTTCAGCATTAATATTATCACCAATAGTTCTTCATGTTTGTAATTAATTATTTCATTCTCATATACAAATTTTTATATTCACAGGATTTATCATCAGCCTTTTTTTTGAAACAAAATAAGAAGGAGAACCTCCTCCATTTCCATCTGGGCTTGGTTCTCCTCCATTACTTAGGTACATTATTAAGTTATCATTTATATTAAGCTATATTGATTCTATATCTCTAGTTTTGTTTATTGTAATTTTTGAAATCAGCATATGCAGCAATTTCTTTTGTTGTTCCCTTGAAGGCAACTCTGATAGCATATTACTGAAACTTGACAGTATATCTCTTACAAACTCATACGAAATCTCCTGCACACCATCATCTATGATGATGCTTTTTCGGAATTCAACCATTGAAGAAGCTCCAAATGGTGAAAAATTTTGGAATTCTCCGTATGGAAATATAAAATCTTCTATTTTTAATTGATTATCAACTGAATACATATAAATTCACTCCTAAGTGCAAGGGTTTTCCCCCTATATTTAAAATATCTATGCACTTAGTTTTCCATAAAATAGCCTATATAATACTATTCTAAACACTTGAGCAAATTTGGAGCAGTCCCTATTTAGAAAATTTAAAAATTATTATGTTAGGAGCGATCACTATTGTCAAGGAAATAACTTAAACAGTTCTAAAGCAAAAACAGTAACTGGCTCTATAGCCATGAACAATAATAACAATGTGTTTGAATGTAAAGAATAAATATAAATAAGTAGCCTCCACTTATTTGAGAAACTACTTATTTTTAATTAAATTTAAGCATTATCAGAATCCTCGAACTCGCTCTTTAATGTTTGTAAAATATCATTAGTGCTTGCAACTAATCCTCTTTTTATCAATTCAATAATAGCATAATCTATTTCGGAATATCTTTTTATTCTCATAAACAGTTCTATTTTTTCAATAGTTGTTTCTGGTAAGTGTTTTTTTAGTAATGATATTAAGCTATCTTCTTCATTTTTAATATGTGCTTCGCTTTTTATAAATGTATCATTTTTTATAACCACATCACTTTTAATAAGCACATCATTTTTTATAAATGTATCATTTTTAATATGTGCATCATTGCAAGTTTCGTTCTTTTTTATAACATCCATTTCTGGAAGTCCTATCATTCTTCCTTTATCAGTATTAACGAATACTAATTTAGGATTATTCCCCATATTCATTCTAATATTTCTTTCAAGAACCTGAGATAAACTAATAACTGGATTCTTAGCTTTACTAGGAGCTATTAAATTTTCTTTTAAAGCAATTTCGGCTATTTCCTTAGGCTTAATAGGATAATTACGTTGCTTTAAAATTTCTGCAGCGGCTTGTTGTATTGTAAAAAAACTTTCTTGTTCCATCTATAATCACCCTCTTAATCAACAATCAATAAACAATCAACTAATAATCAATTATCAATCATGCACCAATCAACAAATAATCATCAATAATCACATTATATGCTCTTTTTAATCATCAGTCAACAATATATATGATTAAAATTGATTATCGATACTTTTTCGATGATTATTAATCGATTACGACAAATTTTATTTTTAAAACAAAAAATAAAGAAACTTTTATCGTCAGATTTCATTTCATTGTATTGATTAATTTCTTAAACTTTATTACGACCGTAGTTTATAAAAAACTCTTGATACCCAACTTTCTAAACCAGTTATTCCACTATTTTCCAAATTACTATTTCTTAAGTAATTCAGTTAGGATTAATGCACAAAATATTGATACTTTAAGTGTTAATGAAAACTATATCATTAAAGCTAATAGCACCTTAAATTCAAAGGCGATAAATAGTACAAGCAGCAACAATACTGTAAACGATAAAAGTGGTACAATCGATAATGTACCATGGCCATCTAAAGTAAAATTAGATTTAAGAACTCGAACAAAAATAGCTAATGACTCTAATGCTGATTATTATGTTCTTGGTCACACGTCTGCAGTATCTATCTTAACTGAACTTGCATTTATAAGTAATCCTAAAGAAGAAAATATTTTAAATAATACTGTATATCAAAATAAATTTGCTAATGCCCTTGATATTGGAATTGTAAATGCAATTAACAATAAAAATTCATGATATATATTACAATATAATTTATTAACTAGTTTAGTTATAAAATACCTAATTTTAATGCAACTCTTAATTTTCAACATATATATTTAAAGACTGTGGATAATATATATTATTTTAAAACTACACGCTGATTATACAAAAAGATCTGCTTTGCAGTCTGTGGATTTATCCACATTTAAAAATTATCCACAGATTTTAATTTATTATAATTTTCTCCTCATCTAAACAATTATTAATACTATTTGCTTTTAATACTAATAATGTTTCTTACTTTGCCATCATTATTTCAAAACCCTTTTAATATAATAGGCTTTATAATCTGATGGATAATCATCTAATATGCCATAGGTCTTATAACCATTTCTAATAAAGAACTCAACATCCTTAATATCAAAAGTTTCATACATAGCCACATGACCGCCTTTTTCTATAAGTTCCTTTTCCATAGCCACTAAAAGTTTAACTTTTAACTCTTCCTCAATGGCTCTCTTACTTGTCCATATAGCATCAACACTTAAATCACACCAAGGTAGCAGGTTAGCTGCTATTCCAGCTATAATATTCCCATCTGAATCTTTAATTACCTTACTTACATTTTCAAAATCTAATTTGTTTGTAAATGTTACTTGCTTTGAATTAAATTCAACTATTCTCTTATTAATGTATTGTGAATCCTCATCCGTACCATCTTCAACTAAACTTTCTATTTCTAACCTTATGGTTTTACTATTGAGTATTTTTTTCATCCAGTAAATCTTATTATTCAGCACACACTCATCTAATGTAGCAAAGACCTCATAACCTTTTTTCATATAAAAACCTTTTGCTTGAAAGCCTAAAGTACCGAGATAAGCAAAGTTAATTCCTTTTTCCAAAGCTTCCGTTTCAACATTATTAAGAATTATTGTTCCATAACCACACTTTCTAAACTCTTCTTTAACCCATAGCAAATCAACAAATACTGATTTAAAATTATGATTAATAAGACCTACTATTCCTGCTATAACACTCCCATTAGAATCTTTTATGATTTTACAAATCCTTTCAACTACTTGCTCCTTAATCAATGGGACATTTTCTTCATTATATTCACCCGCTCTTTTGAAAATAAAACTTACTTCTTCCCTAGTAGCTGGCTGAATAATAAAATCATTTTTCATATAGCCTTCCCCTCTATTTACATGATAAATTTAGTAACTTTTTATAATCTAATTTTCTATGACTGTTTTCATAATAGCATTAGACTTTTAATTAAAACAACCTCATACTTAATTTATAAACAAAAATGTGCCACCCAATATAAATTAGGTAGCACACTTGCTATTATCATCTCTTCTTTTCTTGTGAAACAATTCTTTGTATACTTTTGGGTGACAAATAATATCTTTCTGAAAGGCTTTGTATAGACATTCCTGTCAAATAATCCTGATATATTCTGACATTTCTATTCAAAAGTTCATTTTTGCCCTGGGTTAGTTCACCCCATGCAATTTTATTTTCCTCTTTCTTGGGTATATAAATGCATTCACCATCCACGTATTGTTGAATTATTTTTAATATATCTTCAGGGAAAATATCCCTAGCACTTGCATAGCTCATTATATGCTCCTCCTAAATTTAATTCTATTTTAGGATTGAGCAAAGGCTATTTAAACATTAACTGTTATGCAATAGCCTCTGCTATGCATAAATAACATGTTTTTTCATAAAGGCCGTACCCCTTTCTTATATAACCGTAAATTCAGTGCAAACTTGTACTAAATTTTATTCTATTATATACCATTTATAAAATTAATTTCAATATATTACGTACAAATTAAATAAAACTTACCATATCACTCCTTATACGGTAACTTTTGTAAAAATAATTCATTATCTACTATTGGTAAATCCCTCATTTACTTGAGATATAGTTCACCCTTCATTATTATCCTAAACCATATTGAATACATAAAAAATTTTGGCAAAGTGAGGAGAAAATTCACATTAACTGTTAAGGTTTAACCATAATTCCATAACCTCATCCAACTCTTTGCTTAACTCCTCTTTTCTAGAATACAATTTATTAAGTTCCTCATAATGTATATTTGAGTCAGTCATAGCCAATTCAGTCTCTTGTATTTCTCTTTCAAGATTTTGAACCCTTATTTCAACTTTAACTTTTTCTGCTTCATTCTTTTTAGTTTCATCAACATTTATTCGTTTATTAACTTCCTTACTTTTTTTGATCTCATCATTATTTTTTAATTTATTACCCTTTTTAAGCTTTGATGTTTCATGGTTTATAGCCTTAAGCTTTAATTCCTCTGTAATTCCTTTATAGTAATCATAATTACCAATATAACTTCTAAACGTATTATCTTCAATTGCAATTACCCTTTCACCTATTTTATTAATAAAATATCTATCATGAGATATGAAAAATATAGTTCCTTTAAAGTCTTCTAAAGCTTCTTCAAAGGTTTCTATTGAGCCAATATCAAGATGGTTAGTAGGTTCATCCAATATCAATAAATTTACATCTTCATATAATAGCTTACCAAGCTTTAATCTTATTCTTTCTCCCCCAGATAAGTGCTTTACCTTTTTAAATACACTTTTGCCATAAAACATGAATTTAGACAAGTATTCACGCGCTTTTCCTTCTAACATTGAAATATCTTCTCTGAAGCACTCTAGTACAGTAAGTTCCTCATTTTTAAAGATAATTTGCTGTGGTAAATATGCTACTCTTACATTAGCACCTAATTCCACTACACCACTATCTGGCTCTTCTTCACCTAAAAGTATTTTTAGAAAAGTAGTTTTACCACTACCGTTTGCACCAATTAATGCTACTCTTTCACCAAAATTAATCAATAAATCTACATCATTTAAAATAACTTTATCTTCAAAAGATTTAGAAAGTCCTTCAGCCTTAATTGTTTCATTACCAGATCTTTCAGTTTCTTTAAAGATAAGATTCATAGTATTTTTTTCAAGCTTCGGTTTTTTAGTTCTTACATATTGACCTCTAGTTCGATACTGTTTGTCACTTTCAGTGTCACTATTTTTCATTTTATCAAGTCTTTTCTGTAGGCTGGTAGCTCTTTTAAAGAATTTATTATTATCTACTCTATTTGCCCAATCCCTCAACTCTTTTATAGTGTTTTGTATAGTTTTAATCTCTTTCTGCTGTTCCTTATATTGATGAAATTGTTCAAGCATATTCTTTTCTTTTTGCTCCGCAAAATCAGAGTAATTTCCTTTATAAGTCTTACTCTCCATATCTTCTATTTCTATAATCTTTGTTACTACATTATCTAAAAAGTATCTGTCATGAGATACAATAATTACAATACCATTATAGTTCTTAAGATAAGCTTCAAGCCATTCAATTGAATCCATATCTAGATGATTTGTAGGCTCGTCAAGTAGTAATATATCTGGATTACCAATTAATAGTTTACCAAGTACAACCGTAGTTTTTTCACCACCACTTAATAAATTAAATTCCTTATTTAAAAAGCTTTCATCTAATTTTAAGCCCGTACAAATCTTATTTAATTTTTCTTCTGTATTATATCCATCTTTAACTTCATATAATTCAACCAATTTACTATACTGTTTTAAAGCTTTTTCTAAATTATCAGTTTCTAAAAGTTTCATTTTTTCTTCTAATTCACGCATTTCATTCTCTATTATATAAATTTCATCAAAAGCTACTTTTAGAACATCAATAACTTTCATACCATCTTCATATTGAGGTATTTGCTCAAGATAAGCACATGTAGCTTCTTTAGGTACACAAACAAAGCCTTCATCATATCCATAACTTGAGGTTTGAGGATAACCTGGGGAGTAATTCATTTGCTCTATTCCAGCTATTAGCTTAAGAATAGTACTCTTTCCACTTCCATTAACCCCTACTATGCCAACTTTCTCTCCTACATACACTTGAAAATTTATATTTTTAAGCACAAGAGTTGCATCCATATACTTTTTTACATTAATTAACGATAATTCGAACATAAAAAATTCCTTCTTTCATCCTTATTTTTATTCATCCTCTTAATGGATAGGCAGAAAAGATTCTTAGACATATGAACTATAGTTAATTAAAAAAACTGTAAGAAGCTCATATCTCCTTACAGCCTGAAAATCCTTTATTACTCTATATGCTTCAATAATAAAACTACATTTATATTAACCATAATGTATAAACATATATCACATTATAATGTAGAAATCTTATTAAACCCTATATATTATAATTTATTTAAGTATGATATAAGCACTAATCTAGAAATTTTAATAAACTCTTCTTATTATGCTTATATAATTTAAACTAAAGCTTCTCTAAAAATTTCAGCTCAATATTTCAAAATACATTGATTGAAAGTTAAAAAATATAATTTTGAAATATCCTACAAATTATAATGTTGAATTTCAGTAAAGTAAGTTGCCTTCTAAATGCCTTATTCCATAAAGAGCATAACAATAAAACCTAAAATAATTAGGCAAATTAAACCCATCATAAAATACATATTAAATTAAAATAATTTTGAAATTATACTTTAATCAATATTAGCAATTAGCTGGTGTCATAACTTACTCTCCCCTTTCAACATGTTTTTTCTTTATTATACAAATTTTCTTTCTAATTTTCCTTCTAAGTATATTTTATCAGCTCTATATACTACATAAAACCTCATTCTTATTTCATAAAAAAGAATGAGGTTTTATGTGCTATTCCATATTGCCATATAATTTGATATTATATTTTATTAAATTCTTCAAATACAAGTAGCTGTAACCATTGATTTAACTGAGTTACAACTAAAAGCTCATTTACTTATGATAGTCGAGTAGAGAAAGTCCTCACGAACTTTCCCCCTCTCAGATCCGTACGTGCCCAATTAAGGCATACGGCTCCTCATATTATTTTACAGAACTTGCTATCTATATACATTTACAT
>Ga0302173_10000973_pt1 | contig 14667 bp, 23 predicted proteins | sample I_Fen_N3_1_FD_198785 | JGI IMG/M metagenome (GOLD analysis project Ga0302173, IMG submission 198785) | Peat permafrost microbial communities from Stordalen Mire near Abisko, Sweden - I_Fen_N3_1 | ecosystem: Environmental > Terrestrial > Soil > Wetlands > Permafrost | place: Sweden: Abisko... | reverse complement strand
GGAGTATTGGTCTGTCCTAGAATAGATAGACTACCTAAACATCCTTTAGTGATCGTGCAGTTAGTTGGTATAGCACGAAGATTATCCTGAAGAATATCCTTTTTGCGTCTACACAAATTACATTGGTACGTTACATATGTTGTCATTTTTCAGCCTTTAAAATGACTATTTATAATTCAGGTGAAACTGAATTATCTTCAACTTTATAAAGTGCTACAGGATTAACCCATTTAACCCAATCAAAATCTTTCACTGGTGTTATTTCAACCAGTTTCAGTTCATTATCAGGTTTATTGGGAAGTGTTTTTACCTTACGGATAGCTTCTCTACCCGTAAGCTTTACTTCCGTTCCCTCATGGACGTACGTAATCATTTTCCTAATCCAATATCAACTAGACCTCTAACAACAGCACAGGTTTCAAGTGTCATCTTGATATCATCCAGAGAATTATGTGCACCTCTAGCATCAAAACCGATAGCTTCAAATAACAAATCAGATTTGAATAATCCAAAAGTTATGAACCCGAGAGCTGATGTATCTAAAACAACATGGTGAAGTTGGATCCAACCTGAAAGTGTTGATGATCTTTCAATGGAGAATTCAATATCGATAGTTCTAAGAAGCTGATCGGTAAAGCGAATGTCGAATCCAGGATTATGACCCAAAAACATTACCTTGCTACTTGGACCCCAATACTTCAAAATAAGTTCAGCCAATGCAATAGCAGCATCCTGCTGAGTAACCCCATTTTCTTCGAGATATTCAACAGTCATACCGTGAATATTTTGGGCAGCTTGTGTCCATTGATACTTCTTCGGATTGAATTTAATCTCTAAATACAATTCATCAACTGGTTCAAATGTCTGTGTATTAAAAACAATTGCTCCAAAAGATAATCCCTGGTGATCTTTTGAACTGTCACCTCCAAAAACTGCGCCACTTGTCTCCCAATCAATTGCAAGGCCGAAGGTTGGTGTATCCTGTTTTTTCATGTTTTTCCTCAATTTCTTTAATCAAAAATAATGTCACTGTTTCATTTACTCTATCAACAATGCTAGTCATATGCAGTTCATGAAAATTCAATCCACCACTAAGGATGAATTCCTTTATGTAGGAATCCACATCTACTCGACTTTTAGCATCTGCTCTATTAGGGTCCACAACAAATTTTACTTTATCTGTTATTGGCACATGCACGAAATGAGCATAAGCATTTGCTAAATTCCTGCATTTCTGTTTGTAGGAAAGTACCCATTCATCGGTGTTAATATTTATATGCAGTCTATCGCACCACACCTGTGTGTAGGCCCAGACATCAGCTGGTGTACGCTCTACCAACGTGAATGTACCACTATCATTGATAGCTTTATCTCTATCATACATAGCATTAAGAACAGCTTCTTGTAGTGCATGCATGTTTTCAACAGATTCTTCAACACGAGACAATGAATCCCATCCAAGATTCTTCTGTGCTGTTCTAGCAATCTGTGATCGATCGACTTTAAAGTTCTCTCTTTCAACGCCTGAAAGAATAGACGTTTTACCGGTGCCCTGAGAACCGCATAGTCCTATTACATACTGACTCATTTGTTTATATCCTTACATTCCAATCCTGTGACATCAGGAAATACTCGAACGTATTCTTCAGATGAAATTTCCTGAACAAATACTTTTCCAACTGATGTTCTGAAAATTTTATGATGTACAAAATACCAACCTTCATCAAAATGCTTATCATCAATTGGTTTTCCATACTTAACAAAGTATCCATCACCACTGTCAAAACACACAGACTGTGCATTAGGGTGTCCGCGTGACATTGCATCTAAGGCATCACTGATAGAAATATCAAGTTGCTCTGTTTGTGGAGGTGGTGGAGGTGATTCTTTTTTCTCACTTGAAAGCAGCAAACACACACCAGAAAATAATACTCCCAAGAGAAACAGCGCACCAAAACTATATAATATTTCAGTTTTGTTTCTATTGAAAAATTCTTTAAAATCTTGCATTATGCTAGCCTCGAAGTCTTAATCAGCCTGATGAAATTGAATTTGTCAATACCACGTCGTCCTTTTTCTGTAGTTGGATCGAACTTTGACAATTGTAAAGGCTCATCTTCACACATGATATATTCTTCACCCAGAATATCTCTGCTTATGACAGTATCAAAGATTGTTTCAGGAATAACAACTCCAACACAAGTCAAAATTGATCCCAAAGAATCTTCATCTTCATGAAATTTAATAAATGGGTAATTCGATTTAGAAATAATGTCATACGTGTTCATCAATGATGCATTGTTTCCACCATTCAAAACAATAAATGTCTTATGATTATCAGCCCAATCTTTTACCATTGCTTCGTTTTCACTCATAATCCCAAATTCATCAAGTACATACTTTCTAACAATGTCAACAGCAGCATGTCCGGTCTGGATACCGCGTTGCATGTCTGATAGATAGTAATTTACGAAAGAATAAAATCTAAGTTCCATGTACTAATTTCCTTTTTTAAATTTTTCGTCTACTTGTGTAAAATCGTTTATGTCTATGATCTGTTTATTGACTGAATTGATTCCCTCAATCACACCCCTATAAACAAATTCAGAATTAATTAAGTCTTTAGGATTCAACCATTTATCCAACCGCCTTGAAGCCGCCTCTCTCATTGACTCACTAATTCCAATGTTACGCATTTGAATAGTTAATTTAGATGCTTCTCTAAATGCTCCTCTAAATGCTTGTTTTTCACCATAATAAAATTCTGTGTTACATGAAATCTCATCCATGTATTCAACATCTTTAGTGAGTGTTGTTGAAAAATCTAAAAAGGATAAGTTTGGATCCTTAAAGAATTTCTTACTAAATAATTTTACACCACCGTAACCATATGAATCGTCTATAATTGCATTATAAGCTTTCCAGATGTGGGTGTAATCTTGTTTATCAATTGATGGTTTGTAATCGAAATTGAATGATGGAAGAATCTTCGCATCAGCATCAACTACATAAAAGAATCTTGTATTTGCTTTCTTTGATGCTGCAAAATGAGCATGAGCAATCCCTTTAACTCCGTGAACTCGCATTGCATATGGAAATCTCTCCTTCAATAAGGCAAAATTTTCATCAGCAAATGGTTCATCATATGAGATAAAAACAATATCAAGCATTTTGTTTTTTAGTGATTTTAATGTGGAGCGGAGGTTGGCCATCACCATCACGTGGTTTTAACCCTTCCTGAACCCTATACAAAAGTTCCAATTTCTCTTGTACTTCATAGAATTCTTTGCTAATTCTTTTAGCTTGTTCCAAAAGTTTAGGATCGATTATTAATACAGGTTCAATACCACAGGATTTGAGATATGTATCATCTTCTCCAACAATATTCCACACCAAAGAATTTTCAAGCTGAATATAAACCTTCATTATCCTCTCCTCATTTGCGCTGTTTCAATAGCTGCTTTCTTATTAAATATTGGTTGCAGACAACTTTTGTGAAGAACTGCTACTCCCAAAACTTCTGTTCCGGTGTACTTCATACTATCTTTTCTTGCAGTGTTTCCGCCTGGGGTAACTAAACTTTTGATTTTTGGAACATTAACCGTAAGAAGTTTCTTTTTCTGTGGAACCAAATTACTAAGCTTGACACCTTTGGCCTTGGCACCCTTTTCAAGTGGTCTAGAATGTCTCTTTAATAGTTCTTCCCATTCTTTATTTAGTTGTTTCTTAGTTCTGTTGTCCATCTGATTAGTTTACCTTTACAGTGCAGAGTACCAGTGCTCAATCAATGAACCAACAGTCCATCGCATCTTTATCTGTTTACCACTTCCATCAATAACAAAATCAGAATAATCCATCAAACGTCTATCTCGTAGCCCATATGGGCTATCTTTTAAGAGCTCTTTTAAATGGTCAAACGTTGTCTTGCTCAGATAATGCGTTTGACCACTTTTTGTATCTTTTACGATAACATATTTTTCTTCATGTTGAATTTGAAAACCATTTCCAATCATTCTATCTGTCATTCTACTTCTCCAACAGTATTGATCATGTTGATTTGGTTAAGACCATATTTTTCTTTCATGATATTCTTTTCAAAATATCCAACATAATCTGGTTCTGAACCACTAAACGCTTTCATGATAAGACCGAACAATTCATGACTTTGAAATTTCATTGCCATTGATTTACGATCAAGACCTACATTTGCCATCACTGCTTGATCAACAGTATGACGAAGACCAGATAGATCATTCATAACATCTTGTTCGATTCGAAGAATCTCTGTCATATCAATACCCTCACCTACCAGCTTTGATTTGACATCATCCAAAGTTTCATCAAGGATAAGGCGAACGATATCTCGTTCACGGACAAAAACAATTGCATGGTGAAGATTGATATACCAAGCAGTTTTCAACTTAACCATGTTTCCATCTTCAAACTGGATAACCCAACCTTCAATACCTTCAAGTGTTTTTGCAAGCTCAATAAGATGCTCACCTAACTTTTCTTTAGGAACATCAAAAGTTGGTTCTTCAACGTGTTTAACACTGAACCAATTAGCAACATGTTTAATGATTGCAGCATTCAAATATCTTCCGTCAGTATTATTTCGAACATGAAGTAGTTGAAGTTCATCCATATCATATCCAACAACAATACGGGCGGTAGGAGAAGTCCATTCGAAAGTTGCAGTCCAATCAAGTGAATGCAAATATTTGCACAAACGCATCACATTTTGATCTTGTTGATTTTCTACCCACTTAGTAGCAGCAAGTGCTACATCAGAAGTAAATGTCTTCTTAGACTTGAACTTGATACCATCGAGTGAATCAACGGAAGTGATCATTGAACCATCTCGTTTGATCATCACACGCACAACCTTTGTCCAATCCAAATTCTGAACTAAAGTTTCTTCTCGTTCATTCACGTTGAAGAACTTATGAAGAGAACGAGAATTAACCTTACCAAATGAATCAAAGGTGATACCACGGCATTCACGTGCTTCAGGAGTGTTAAATGTTTCTGGCCCAGAAATCATATAGCAAAAAGAAATACAACCGTGACCAATATCCATCTCACGTATTTCTTCTTGAGAAGAAACAACATTACGAAGTTGATCAATATGAGAAATTTGTGAGAACATAATAAGCCTTCAGTTTTAATAGACCTATTATATCACGTGCTTCACATAATGTACACAGTTTATGTTTGCCCTAATTCATAAACATCTGAAAGTTCAGGGAACGTTTTTAGAAAATCTGTTCCTCTACGACTATCATATTCATTAAAGAAAGAAACCAAATTACGTCGCTGTTCAAGTGAACCTTCTGCAGAATTCATGAAGGCAAGTAATCGTTTGAGTTGTTCTATTTCCTCGATATACAAGCTACTCATTTCTAAATCATTACTGTTGCTCTCAATGAAGGTATTAATTTTATTTGTGAATGCTTCTTTTCCAGAAGGAGTTAATAAGGTTATCACCTGATGTAGTGGGTGTCTTAAGAAAGCAACGTTAACACCGACTCTACTATGAGCTCTATCTTTAGAGTATTTTCCTCTAAGTTCAAGAATATAAGCGAGGAATAAATCAAATGTAGAAGCAGATAGAATATTGACAGTTGTCATGTATGACATTTTAACATCTTGAGAAGTATTCTGTAAAAAGTATTCAGTGTTTGATTTGAATAATTCCCAATCCATACCATATCTTGAATACTCTGCTTGTTCACCTATTGATTCTGCTGAAGTGAAAATTGTTATCTCTGCAATCTTACCATGTAACAGATTAACTTTTTCTATAAGCTTGGTGATAAGTTTTTTTGGTACCCCCATATTGGTGTTAATTGAAATCTTAAAATCTTGTCTAGGATTTTCAATTACATAATCTAAAATCTTCCAAGTATTTTCAGAAAGCAAAGGTTCGCCACCTGTAATACGGAATATATTTACAGTTTGATAAAGCTCTGGCCACCATTTCCAAAATGCTTCAATATATGGGTTGTGTTGCTTATGATGAATTGGGAATTGACCGGTGTGCTTCAACCATTCTAAGTCATTTGCTTTAGTACCGTTTGACAGATAGTACGGGCCTCGCTCTTCAATTTCTTCCATCCATCTAGAACTAACAGAAGGTGAACAATAGGAGCATTTGAAATTACACACATTTTCAAATGCAACTTCAAAATAAACAGGTGCTATATTCTCACCTAAACCAGATTCAACCACCTTATCAAAATTTGGCCAAAAGCCAGAACCTTCACTTGAAGATTTATAATGTCTGTCAGAGAAGTGATCCTGTTTTAAATTTTCAATACTCCAACAATATCCACATTCCTTAGTTTGGATTCCATTCAACATGTCTTGACGTGCTAACAGTTTCTGTGGAGTATTATGAAGTCCTTGTGGGTTGTCTTTGATATTTTCTACATCAATTTTATGTGCACCTGGATGGTGACATGAATGTGTGAACCCATTATAAAGCATGGTTGTTGTTTGAAGCCATTTAGCTAAACAGAACGTTGGGCTAACGCTGTTGATCTTTATAACCTTCCTATTTAAAACATCGAGACGTTTATTATTTTCCATTATTTACTTCCATCTCAGTTATGATCGGGTTAATATTCCTTCTAGGAGACTCGTAAACAGTTTTGAAGAATTTTGATTGTTGAGGATTCATATTAGCAATATTCAATCCCAATGTTTTGTAAAGTGGTTCATTTAGTTGTGAGATGCCCACATTTAAATTATCTTCAGATGCATACAGTGGATAAATTTCATCATCAAAGTACTGTTTAAACCAATCATAATCAGAAATTTTTGAAATGTTAAAATCATTCTCTACATTTGTTTTGAATATTCCTAAGCGTGTTACAAATATTGACCACAATCCATTATCAATATCAGCACCAATACTTGCCCAAATCAGTAAACGTTTTAAATTAATAGAATGAATCTTTCTTTCTATTTCATTTTGTTGAATTTTGTTGCCTCTATCTAATGTCATTTTGACACCTTCTCTAAAGCCTGCTCTAAATGCTTGAAATGGGGAAGCATTTGGACAAGTATCAGAGTAAATATTATTCATCTGAATATACCTTCCATCCCAACAAAAATCAAGTTTCTCAGCATCTGTCTCTGCATGCTCATGAGTCTTCATTCCTAAAACAAAATCTTTAGTCCAAAGTTTTAAACCACCATTACCATAACACAAACCGTTTATGATGTTTCTACTACCCCAAGATAGAACACACTCGTTAAATTTATCTGGTATATCTAACTTAATATCAAAGAATTCAGGGTAGACAATATTATCACCATCAACAGTGATAAATCTTTCTGTTTCAGATAAAGTTGCACATTGTTTATGTGCACTATCAAATCCCTTTACTCCATCAACCCTTTTTGCCCATGGTGCCAAATCTAATAATTTTGCCCAATTTTGTTCCTTATTTGGTTCATCATATGAAATATAAAATAAATCAAAGTCTGTTATATGTTGCATTATTTAATACTGTAGTTTATGTCAATTGGTAAATCTAAATGAAAAATTGATGTATCATTATCTGTCTTAATGGTTTTATCAAATTTCAAAATAGATATTTTTGATTTGATATCAATGGTTTGTTTCAAAAATGTAGGATCATCTTTTTTAGTTAAGAACAAACTAATAGGAGATTTTATTTCATTTAATAACTTTTCATCTATTTGAATTTTGAAAGTTTTTGCTTTTGAATTAAAGATGATTGAAATGTGTGGATTATCAACAGTTTTAGGTTCAACTAAAATCAAAGTTGTTAATGAAACTTTTTTAGTTTCCGTTTTTGATAAATTTGGAGTTTTACTTTTTTGATTAATGAACCAATTATGTAAGTTTTCTTCTCCTGAAATAAACTTGATTGCTAACACAGCATCAATTTCAATACAAGAATCAGATTTTTCCCTAGACACCCTAATAATATCACTATTTTCAGAATTCACATGTGCATAAAATATTTCCATTATTTGATCCCTAATTTATTTTCCATTTTTAAAATTATATCATCTGTCATAAATTCTTTAATCTGATAATGAAATGGTAAAGTTTGAATATAATTTTCGATTGTTAATTGACAGTCATTATTGTAAAAATATTCAACTTGTTCGATCCATGGATCATTAGAAGCTTTTACCCATTTTTGTAATTCAGTTTTCATGTGAACAAATGTTGGGAAACCACTAACCTTGAAATTGTTACATTCATCATAATTTGAAATTTTGCTTGCTAGTGCAAAGACAACATCTGTTGAAACAAAAGTAGGCCTATTTTTTACATCAAAGAATTCCTGAAAGTAATGTTCCCAATTCTTAAATATGTCCTCGACAAGTTTAAAGAATTCAAAGTTACTATTAGATCTTTTAAAATAAAAGAATGCAGAATAAACATTAGGAAGATTATTATCAGTAAATACCTTTCTACAAATGTCACTTGTGATTGTTTCATTTCGATACGTCTTCACATCAGTAGCAAATACACCTTCGCTTAATGATAGATATTTCCACCACTCACTAATGTCGCTTGTGAAAATCATGTCAGCATCTAATTTTATCGTCTCATCATATGGAGTCATATGAATAGACTTCCATTCATTTTCAAACTTCCATTTTTTAGTGGCAGATAAATCTCCCCATGGTATTTCTATAACTTGATCAAACACATCAAGATATTTTGGATTTATGTTAGCTTTCTCTTTTAGAGATACACCTATTGAAAGTTTTGAATATTCTTCTGGTTGAGTGATCTTTAATGAGAGTGCTAGAGCATATGCCAACCGATGATATTCTTCACCTAAAGCAATTGTAAAAAAACCACGTGTCATTTTAATGTTTCCAAAATTGATAATTCATTTTCTAAAATTGATAATTTGTTCATACAGTGAACATTGAGACCAGATGTTTCTGTTAAAAGAAATGAATTGTTGTTACTTAAAAAGAATGACATTGTATTCTTATTTCTTATTTTATAGAACTTGTCATTATCTGTCACCGTTAATATTCTATCAATGGGCAATGATTGAAAATAATCAGATGATTCAGTGTACCCATTCATCAGATGAATTGCTATTGAGAAAGCATAATCATTTCTGAATAGACTACCAGGAAATTTATAACGTGATTGGTAGAATTCCCAATGTTCTTTAATGAAATCAACCAAAGAAAATAACATTTCTGCATCATCACATTTTTTGAAATAAATGACTGTTGCCCAATACATTGGTATACCAAAATCATTTAGCCTAGTATCATTGGCTTGCATGAAATCATCTTTAAATGTACGAGCTTGTTTATTGATTAGAACGTTAGATGTGTTGCCCCATACAGCATCTAATGAATTGTTACAGATTAAATAATCAACATCTATAAGTAAAGTCTCATTATATGGAGATAAAGAGTAAATTGATGCTCTCCCTTCATTTTTAAATTCTGATTTGACACTTATATTTTGGGTATTCCTATACGTTCTGATATTGGTAAATAGATTTTGTACTTCATCCATAATCACAATATCATCAAAATATTTTTTCAGTTCAGATTCATCATGAACATTTTTACTAGCATTATCCGTTATCAAACATATATTTAATTCTGACATATTTGCACGTGCGAATGCAGAGGCAATCATTGCCAACTTAACATAGTCAACATGGGAATTATTTACTCCGAATAGAACTATACCTTTTGTCATTTTAGTTTCCCACTAGACTAGCAACATTTCTTTTTTTGCTCAATTCTTTAAACGTGAGATGATATTGATTTGATGCCTCAAAATAAATGTCAAGAATGTTTTCTAAAAAAGATTCGAGATTTTCTATTTCAATGGGGGAAGAATTGCTATCAATTAAAACTGCTGATGATCTGTCTAATGATATTAAGGTATGAACGAATGAAATAAGTTCTTGGGATATTTTGAATATACCACCGTTTTCAGCGTATATCAATTTAGCTTCCAATGCAAGTTTTGCATTACTTCTCTGAAGATTTAATGTCATTCTATAATTAGCCGATTCCAAAGCCTGGGTTAAAATAGTGTTATCACTCATTATGTTTCATTTGTTAAATTTTAGAAGGATAAAGTATTCGCAATACTTACGTTGTTAATTGATAAACCTGATGATGCTTTAATATATGACATTGCTGCAGATGTTCCAGCATTTACATTATCTGCAAAAGCATTTAAGTGTTCATCAACCATTGTTATTCTAAACACTAATTGACTTCCTCGTCCACCATTTGTACCAACTATATTGTTTGATTTTACATCAAGATAATAATCATTTTGTGAATAAACACCTGAAGATGAATTACTTGCATCATACACACGTTGATATCCTGATGTCAACTCATAATACCCCAATGAAGATCCAGTACCAGTTGAACCTGAAAGTGCACTCGTTGAGTGAGCTTGGAATGCAATGTTCATATTCAATAAGGCATAATACCAAGCTACATCTTGTGATGTGGAAGTATTAGGGTGATTGAGTGTTAAACGAATCTGCCCACCACTGTTGAAGAAATATCGTGCATCATCTTCACTAGCAAAATTGCAGGTAAATTCTGCTGCAATTCCTGGTTCACCAGGGCTACCCCAGGCAGCATTTCTGGTTGAAGAAGCAACATTACTGTTCAATGTAAAGTTTGCAAAGTTATGATTCAATCTACTAGAATCTAAAAGTGCTAATGCTGAAGCTAAATCATAAGCATTCCCATCAGCAGTTCTATGAGCTGAAATGGGCTGACCTATTGCAAAAGCTGATGCAGGTGGAATGTTTGCAGTAGATGATCCTTGCCATGATGCTAATGAGGTGAGAATAGATTGAAGTTCTCGCCACTCGCCACCAATAACATTTTCAACTGCTACGTTTGATGTGCTAGGTGAAACTTGCCCATATCCTCTGTCTCCAAAACCCTTGCCCCATAAGAAGCCAGCTTTGTTTGTTGCAAAAGCAACAGAACCAGCAAATGATCCTGTCTCACCACGTATGAGATTTGAATCAGATGCTAAAATCGTATTATTCTGTGCGTACGTCATTTTGTATTATGATCCAGTAAATTAAGAATAAACAGCTGGGAATACTTGTTTCCATGCTCCATTTGCTCTAATGCTGATTATACCTGAAGCAACTTTAATATCACCATCTATCGGTGTAGGAGGATTAATAACTGCAGCAACTCCACCGCGGGTATTAACTTCATTCGTTATGTTAATCGTATTGAATGTAGGTGAACTGTTAGAATCTAAACCACCTATATCTGCTGGTGTAAGAGTAATATCTTTACCAGTTTTACCATTGACAGACTTAACAGGAATGTATCCTAAAATTGTTGCAATTTCTGTTGCTGAACCTGAACTAGTTTTAATCCAAGCGTGTGTTCCAACAGCATGAAATACTGGAATCGTAGATGGCACTGTTGATGGATCAACGCATGTATAAAGTGCTACTTCAGTAGGATTATACCAAAGTTGTCCAACTGTAGGATTGAGTGGTGCAGTATTAGAAGCAAAATTTTCTAATAAATGTAAGAAGTTTTCTTGTTGGATTTCCCCCCAATTAAAAACTCCTTTACCAGTTAACACTAATGAGGAAGAGGTTGAATCATAAGCCTTATCTGCAAGTACAATTGCAGTCTTACCAATAATTCCTTGAGAACCATTGCTGGCCCAATCTATAACGTATGTCATTTTTACTCCAATATTGCCGGTTCAATTTAAATGTTTGATCGTGCCGGTCATTATGATCAAACATTAGTTGAATCTATTTATATAAAAATAGGAGATTTTTCAATCTCCTATTTTACGGGCTATCGAAGATTTGTAAGAATGGTTTCAATGAGTGGGTGTCTTTGGATATCACCATAATCCAATTCAGCTACACCGATACTGGGAGATTTTCCAGCAAGACAGTTAAGTGCCCATTCAAATCCGCTATCTTGTGGATTAGGTAAGTCTGTCTGATCGGTATCACCATTAAGTGCCATCAAAGAACCTTCCGCGATTCGGGTTAATAGTAACTTAATCCCTTTGCGTGTAAGGTTCTGAGCCTCATCTATAAGGATATAAGCATTCTTTAAATTACGTCCTCTGCAATATGCTGTTGGTAGAAATTCAATCTGATGACTATCTAATAACTTCTTCGTCATTGTTGGGCCAATATGATCTTCAATACAATCTAAAACAGATTGAAAATGTGGCAAAATTTTATCAGCTACATCACCAGGTAGGAACCCTATTTCTTCTTCGCCAGCTTCAAGAATAGGTTTGGTGACGACGATTTTGCTTACGTTATGATTCAATAATTGTTCTAATGCGAATCTAGTGACAATCCATGTTTTACCTGTTCCAGCTGGACCCGCACAAAAGGTGATACTGCATTCATTCAATAGAGAAAGATAATATTCTTGACCTGCGGATTTGGGAGTAAAGTTTGATCGTAATGCGATGCTCTCTTTTTTAACAGCCTGGAGATATTTTTGGCGTTTATGAGATGGTGGAGAAATGATACCATCATTATATTCATGATCTAAAGTTTGAAGAAGTCTAGCATTTGTTCTTTTCATAGCAGTCCCACAGTTATTTAACAATGTTACCAAATAGATGTTTGGTAGAGGATAGTGTGTGTACACACTTAATTTGCCACGTATCTCCTTTTGAACGTATTGTTTAGAAGCCAGTCACCGGATGATGTTCAGCCATTAGAGTATCGCCCTCCTTTCTTATTGATAAAAATCATTTATTCCTGTTTAGATAAAACCCATCTGACCCATTCTTGTGGGCCTAATGCAGGTTTAGCATAAGGACAAGATTCAAATGATGCTTGTATTGCTAACTTTTGAAGTAACCATGTGCTTATGTCAACTGATTCGGTATCTGAAAATCCCTTTACTGCATCAATGATGTCAGAGTTCGTTATCATTGAATATGAATTTAGATCACGTGGCCACTGTGCAGGACCACCATCTTTAAACATACAGACCAACCCTGCTATGATGTAGGTTTGAACGCTATTGGTGACTTTACCGTCATTCACTACTTGTTGTAGTGTCATCTCGATATGTGCTGGTATAACACCTTCACTAAGATTGTAGGTACCTGTTATCACCGGTTTAATTTCATTAAGTTTCATTTGAGCCCTTATTTTAGAATTCAACATTCATTATTTATTTATACAGAATAGATCAAAAGTGGAATCGGTTCTCTATAAATAATTTTTATAGAATAAAGGAATTAATATGGAAGAAAATACTATACCACCAAAGAAAGAATGGCCTACATTATCAAAAATGCAACTCATTGATGTCAAAATTCAGATGATGTCAAAGTACTATGCAATGAAGGATATAAATGCTTCATTCGCTGGACAATATGAACAGTTAATACGTCAACTTGAAACTCTTATAGAGTTTAGAGAAAATAATCCTGAAGTTGATTAAATTCCGGACAAAATAAAAGGGTACCTTTGGTACCCTTTTTGATTGTTTCTAAGCTGTTATGATTCGAAAGACTTCAGAATACGAGCTGCTACGATATCTTGCCGATAGAAACCGATGTAGAAATTCAAAATCGTATAAGCACCAATTGCTTCTGGAATCCACATCCACAATGAACCTGCATGGATGTTAAGGTGCACAATAGTTCTGCATAGATCGAGGAAAGCATAGAAGGGTACCATTAAAATAGCACTTCCAAATGTAACATCGTCACTATAGAGATATTCAGTTGTCCACATATTCAATACTGGAACCTCTCTGAATAAATCTGGATGTGCAAACCATCCCAATAAACCACCGACTGCGAAACTTGCAGCTATTGTTGCAAGTACAAGGAAAATGAACAAAATCATTTTTGCTTTTTCCTTGACACCAAAAATAGTCAGGATGAATAACAGAATGAATACTGTATTAGCAAACCATAACATAATATCAACCTAACCTTTCTTATTAACCGATAATTGATTATATCATAAAACAGGTTAAAAGTAAACAATACATCCAAAAAATATCACAATTAAAACTCCAATAATTGATGCTGTAGTAATTGCATTATCGATTCGTTTGTTAGTTTTTTCTGATAATTGTTTCAACTCGTTAAGAGCAGTCTGTATATCACCATGAGCATTTACATGTTCCGCATTATATGCATCAAATTCTTCTTGTGTAACAATATCATTTCCAAGCATTTTGCCCATTTTTTAAACTCCAGTATAGTCTTTATAGTATGATAAAAATTTAGTTCTATCAAATGAATATCCACCTAAGGATGGATCGATATCCAAAATCTGATTTAACCTGTAATATTTTCCTTCTGTATCCTTGATGAACAATCCTTTATTGATTCCTAAATTTTTAGATTTCAATTTGAGGGTGTCAACCGTACAGGTTTCTTTTCCTTCTTGGTCAGCTGATGAATGTTTATTCAACACCACCAATTTATCATCTGGTTGTGGTAAAGGAAAAGGTCTTTCGATCTTACCTAATGCCTTAAAGATTTTACTACCGCGTTGGAATTCAACTTTAGTTCCATTCACTGAAGCAATATCAAAAAAGTATACCAATACCAATTCTTTAGAGGTAGATGATTTAGCATAGACTGCTGGCCCACCTTCTTTATAGTTGGTATATTCAACTACT
>Ga0302173_10000966_pt1 | contig 14725 bp, 15 predicted proteins | sample I_Fen_N3_1_FD_198785 | JGI IMG/M metagenome (GOLD analysis project Ga0302173, IMG submission 198785) | Peat permafrost microbial communities from Stordalen Mire near Abisko, Sweden - I_Fen_N3_1 | ecosystem: Environmental > Terrestrial > Soil > Wetlands > Permafrost | place: Sweden: Abisko... | reverse complement strand
AAACTTTGCGTTTCACATGAATTTTTTTTTATTTCTATTTGTAGCAAAATTATATAAGATAAAAGAATTTATTTTTATATATTAAGTTAGTTTTAAATATAAAAAAGTAAACATAAAAATATAGTGTAATTATATGTAAAAAGCACAATAAAAAAAACAACTCAACGTAATGGTAATGTGACAAATTTTTAAATTAAATAAGTATATAATAAAATTCATACAGATCGGAGGCGCTGAGATGGAAATTTATGCTGATATTTTAATTTTAGAAAATTGCATAGTTAATTTATTTTTACTAACTGCTACTATGAAGTGTATTAAGCACAAATGTAAGATGATTGCATTAATAATTTCAAGTTCCATAGGTGGCGTGTATACTCTAATACTTTTAATTCCTAAATTAAAAGTACTATCTACTTTACCTTTTGAATTAATAGTAGCTTGTATAATGATTAGATTAGTATATGGAAGGACAAGTTTTTTTAATTTGATTAAGATATTAGCTATATTTTTAATGATGACCTTCACTTTAAGTGGATTATGTTTTCTATTTTCAATAAAGCAAAATCTATATTTAATTGGAACCACATTTAAAATAGAAAAGTATTCAATAAAATATATTATGTTAGCTATAATGATTCTATATATAATTTATAGTAGGATTATTGATTATATTAAAGATAAGTTATTTACTGATAAATTTAGCTTTAAGATTGAATTTGAAATAGAAGAGAGAAAATATAGTTTTCAAAGTTTTCTGGATACTGGAAATGAATTGCGAGAGGTAATTACTAATCTCCCCTGTATTTTAATTGAAGAAAATTTAATAAATGATGTAAATTTTAATAGTAAAAACACATATAACATACTTTATAGCTCGATTGGTCATGGCGGAAGCCTTAAGGGAATAAGAGTTAATAATATAAAAATAAAAAATGAAGATTTTGTATATCAGGAAATTGATGCAATAATATGTCCGTGTAAAGAAAAATTAAGCAAAGAAAATGAATTCAATGCTCTATTATCAAGGGGAGTAGTGTATAAGGGGGATATATATGGAAAAAATAATTTTGTTTTTTAATAAGTTAATATGCAAGTTTAAGATGTTTAGAAAGAATTTATATTATGTTGGTGGAAATGACGCTTTGCCGCCACCATTATCAAAAGATGAGGAAGAAGAATTAGTAAATAAATTAAGTGTTGGAGATGAGAAGACTAGAAGCACGTTAATTGAAAGAAATTTAAGATTAGTTGTTTATATAGCCAGAAAGTTTGAAAACACGGGTGTATATGTAGAAGATTTAATATCAGTTGGTACAATTGGATTAATAAAAGCTGTAAATACTTTTAATCCGGAAAAAAAGATAAAACTTGCAACTTACGCATCTAGATGTATAGAAAATGAAATACTGATGTATTTAAGAAGAAACAGCAAGATAAAAGCTGAAATTTCATTTTATGAACCATTAAATATTGATTGGGATGGAAATGAACTTCTATTATCAGATATATTAGGAACTGAAAACGATACGGTTTATAATTTAATTGAAGATGAGGTTGATAAGCAATTATTAGCTATGGCACTTAGAAGTTTAAATGAGAGGGAAAAAGAAATAGTACGCCTTAGATTTGGATTAAATGGAACAAGAGAAAAAACACAAAAAGAAGTGGCTGATATGCTTGGAATATCTCAATCTTATATATCCAGATTAGAAAAGAAAATAATTAAAAGATTAAAAAAAGAAATAAGTAGAATGATTTAGCTTGTCTTCAAGTATAAAAGTATTGCCTATCGGAGATAATGTTTAATGCAATGGATTATTACGTTCGAAAGGGTTGATACTTGTGATAATTAACAAAGTAGAAATATGTGGCGTTAATACTTCAAAACTCCCTATACTTAAAGAGAAAGAAAAAAAGCAACTTTTTCTACAGATGAAGGACGGAGATAAAAGTGCAAGAGAAACTTTCATAAAGGGAAATTTGAGGTTAGTACTTAGTGTTATTAAAAGATTTAATAATAGAGGAGAAAATATTGATGACTTATTCCAAGTTGGTTGTATAGGCTTAATGAAGTCTATAGATAATTTTGATTTATCTCAAAATGTTAAATTTTCAACTTATGCAGTACCAATGATAATTGGAGAAATTAGAAGATATCTAAGAGATAATAATTCTATTAGGGTAAGTAGATCTCTTAGGGATATTGCATATAAGGCTTTAATTATGAGAGAGAAATTTATAAAAGATAATAATAAAGAACCAACTATTTCGCAAATCGCAAAGGAACTTGAAATACCAAGAGAAGAAGTAGTATTTGCATTAGATGCTATACAAGATCCAGTGTCTTTATTTGAGCCGATTTATCATGATGGAGGAGATGCAATATACGTAATGGATCAAATAAGTGATTCTAAAAATACGGATGAACATTGGCTTGAAAATATTTCTATAAAAGAAGCTATGAAGAAGCTTACGGATAGGGAAAAGTTAATATTAAATTTAAGATTTTTCAATGGAAGAACTCAAATGGAAGTTGCAGATGAAATTGGAATTTCACAAGCACAGGTTTCTAGATTAGAAAAGACAGCCTTAAAACATATGAGAAAACATGTATAGAAATAAAAAGTTTTTAATATTATAGTGATGGGGGCTAATTATGGAACTGGAACTACATTCACTGAATGCTATGAGAAATATGGAAGTAATAGATGTATTAACAGGAACTAAAATAGGTTTTATAAAGGATTTTAAAATAGACTGTGATGAAAATAAAATAGTTTCGTTAATATTACCAGGAGAAATAAAGGCATGGTTTGCAAAAGATGATGAAAAAGAAATTTTGTGGAAAGATATAGTTAAAATTGGAAAAGATGTTATATTGGTAAACACAAGAGAAAAAGTAAATGTAAACAACATGTAGCCATATTTTCAAAATGTATGTATAATAAGAATATATTTTGATATACGAAAGCAAAGAGGTGAATGAAAGTATGAAATGTCCATTTTGCGGATTTGAAGAGAGTAAGGTTGTTGATTCTAGATCAACAGATGATAACACAACAATTAGAAGAAGAAGAGAATGCTTAAAATGTACTAAACGTTATACTACTTACGAAAAAATAGAGGATTTTCCCGTTCTAGTAATAAAAAAAGATTTAACTAGGGAAAATTTTAATAAAGAAAAAATAATTAATGGACTAATTATTGCATGCCAGAAGAGACCAATATCTAGAAAACAAATCGAAGATATAGCATATGATATAGAGAAAACAATATCGAATAGTATGCTTACAGAGATTCCATCTAATGATATAGGGGAGATGGTTATGGCGAGATTAAAAGATATTGATGAAATATCATATGTAAGATTCGCATCAGTTTATCGACAGTTTAAGGATATAAATACTTTTCTTGAAGAAATAAAAAATCTTATAACATAACAAGGTTGGTAAGGATGTTGAAAAAATTAAATTTCATCATCCTTTTTCTTATGCCGTAATGTTATATATAAGTTAAACTTTAGTTAATATAGATGATAAATTATAATTAGAATGTTAATATTAAATTAAGTAATAGATATTTTATGGAGGTTAGAGTTGAATAAGTTAGATAGTAAATTGTTAGAGAAAAAAGATGATTTTATAATATTAGATAGTGAAAAGTATCAAATTGTATTTACAAATGCAGAAAAGAATAGAAGTTTTAACAGAAATACAGAAGAAGGGATAAATGAGCTTAATTCATTAAAAAAAGAATTTAATGCTAATGATATAATATATCTTAAGCAAATTCATAGTGATAAAATATTAATGCATGGATCTAATAATAAGAGTATAAAGGATGAAGAGGGAGATGCAATAATAACAAATGAAAAAAATGTTATTATTGGAGTTTTTACTGCTGATTGCGTACCTGTTATATTGATAGATGAAGAGAATGGAGTTATAGCTGCAATTCATAGCGGGTGGAGAGGAACGTTTGAATCCATCACATTAAAAACTATTGAAAAGATGAAAAATGAATTTAACACAAATGGAATGAATGTTAAGGCGTATATAGGTCCACATATTAGACAATGTTGTTATGAGGTCTCAGAAGATTTGAAATTGAATTTTATGAAGAAAAAAGAGACAATAAAAAAATCTGAATTATTTAATGAAAAAAATCTTAATTTAGAAGCATGCATAGTAGATGATTTAAAGAGAGCTGGAGTACAGGATTATAATATAAATAGTTTAAATTTATGTACGTACTGTAGTGAGGATATTAAATTACATTCATATAGGAAGTCACAAGGTTCTTATGGTAGGATGTTTTCATTTATTATGTTACGTTAAGGAGGAGAAAGGCTATGGCTAAAGAAAAAATATTAATTGTTGATGATGAAGAACATATAATTGAATTATTAAAATTCAATTTACTTAATGCGGGGTATGATATTTTTACTGCTAACAATGGTATTGATGCAGTAAAAATAGCGAAAGCAGAAAAACCAAGTTTGTTGTTGCTTGATTTAATGTTACCTGGTATAGATGGATTTGATGTTTGTAAAGAAATAAAGAGAGATAATGATATGAAAAAGACATCAATAATAATGCTAACAGCAAAAGGTGAAGAATTAGATAAAGTATTGGGATTAGAACTTGGAGCAGATGATTATATAACAAAACCATTTTCAGTCAGAGAATTACTCGCAAGGGTAAAGGCGGTTCTAAGAAGAACAAATTCATTTAGTGAAATAGAAGAAGATCAGTATGATTCACAAAATCTTAAAGTAGATTTTGAGCGTCATGAGGTATTTGTTAACGGCGAAAAGGTAGATTTAACATTAAAAGAATTTGAGCTTTTACAAATATTAATTAAAAATAAGGGAAAAATACTTACAAGAGAAACTTTGTTGGACAAGATTTGGGGTTATGAATATATAGGTGAAACAAGAACTGTAGATGTTCATATAAGATATATTAGAAAAAAAATAGAGGAAGATGACAAAAATCCACGGTTTATTGAAACTATAAGAGGAGTAGGTTATAGATTTAACCCAGCAGAATAGTAATGAAAAACAAAATATTAACTTCGGTTATTATAACGGTATTGTTTGCTATATTAATTGTAACATCTTCTTTTATGATATTAATAAATTTAGAACAAATTAAAAATACAAAAGAGGAACTTAGAAATTTTAATTATTTGATTTCAGAGCTTAATGATGTTACTGATATTAGTGAGGATAATTATACTAAGTTGGAAAAATTAAAAAATATAAAAATAAATGATGTAGATGTAAGATTTACGCTTATAGATAATAATGGAGTTGTATTATATGATAATGAACAAAAAAGTGGTGAAAATCATAAAGATAGAATAGAAGTTAAAGAAGCCTTAGAAAAAGGAGAAGGGTATTCAAAAAGATATAGTGATACATTAAAATCTGATTTAATTTATTTTGCTACGAGAGTGGATAAAAATTTTGTTATTAGAAGTTCTGTTTCTATAAATACAATAACTATATTTCAAAAAGAAAATATTAAATATTGCTTAGGAATATTGGTGTTAGTTATTACATTTTCTTTATTCTTATCGTTGAGATTAGTTAGAAAAATTGTTGATCCGGTAAAAGAGTTAGAAAGTGTAACACTAAAAATGACTCATGGAGATTATAAAATAAGAGCTGATATTAAAACTAATGATGAACTTGGGACACTAGGAAATAGCTTTAATAATATGGCTGACCAATTACAAATGAAAATTCATGAAGTTATAGAAAAGCAAACAAAAATAGAATCAATTTTAAAAAGCATGGAAAGTGGTGTTATAGCTGTAGATAATCATAATAATGTGATTTCAATTAATCCGTGTGCAGAAGTATTACTTGGAATAAAGAAAAATATAGTAGGTTTATGTTTATTGGATTATGTAAATGATTATGATATAAGTAAGTTTTTGCAACAAAAAGAAGAAAGTGATAGAGAAATAAAGATACTTCATCCTATAGAAAGAGATTTTAAAATTAAAAAATCAGAAATGCTTGATGGAGTGGATAATATAGGTGAAGTTATAACATTCCAAGATATTACTGACATGAATAGAGTTGAACTTATGAGAAGCCAGTTTGTTGCTAATGTATCTCATGAATTAAAAACTCCTTTAACATCTATAAAGGGCTTTGCCGAAACGTTGAAATTTGTTAAAGATGATGAAACAAGAGAAAAATTCTTAGATATTATTGATAAGGAAGCAGAACGATTATCAAGGCTTATAAATGATATTTTAGTATTATCTAAAATCGAAAGCAATTTAGTTTTAGATATGTATGAATTTGAACCTGGTTTAGTAATTGAAGAAGTACTTAATATTGTGCGTAAGACTGCAATTAATAAAAATATAAAATTAGAATTTAAAAATGATAATAAGGAACATATTTTAGGCGATAAAGATAAATTTTATCAATTAGGATTAAATTTAATTGAAAATGCAATAAAATATTCAAAAGATATCTCTGGAAGAGTAGAAGTGTTAAGTTTTAGTAAAGATGGGCACTATCACGTAATCGTAAAAGATAATGGAATAGGTATACCAAAGGAAGATATACTAAGAATATTTGAGAGATTTTATAGAGTAGATAAGTCAAGGAAAAAGGGTGGAACAGGCCTTGGGTTAGCTATTGTAAAGCATATTGTTAAAATTTTTAACGGAGAAATTAATGTTAAAAGTGAAATTGGAGAAGGAACAACTTTTGAAGTGAAAATACCATATATTTAAGTAGATATAAGAAAATAACAAGTCAAAGATGCGGTGCATACTTGACTTGTTATTTTTTTTGATAGTGCCTTAGTAGATAGTTGTATAAAAAAATGCAGTATTAAAGGTATACTACATTTTTTCTAATAGAAATGTTAAATTTTTTTAACATACCTATAATATAACTTAACATACTTCTAATAATAGATTAACTAAAAGGGTATATTATAGAGTATGTAATAAGAAAAGTAAAAAAACCAACATAATATCTAATTTATTAGTGGAGGGAAATAATAATGAAAAAAACAACATTAAAATTAATAATGAGTGCGGTAGTAGTAGCAATGATAGGAAGCGTAATGGTAGGTTGTGGAAGTTCAAAAGCAGATCCTACAAAAGATAGTAAATCAACAGAAACAGCTCAATTAAGTGGAGCTATAACAATTAGTGGTTCAACAGCGTTGCAACCACTAATGGATCAAACAATTGAAAAATTCAATGCAAAAAATCCTAAGGTAGAGATTAGTTCACAAGGTGGAGGATCAGGAACAGGTCTTACACAAGTACTAGATGGTACAGTAACTATTGGAGATTCTGATATTTTTGCAGAAGACAAATTAGACAAAACAAAAGCAGCAGAATTAGTAGATCATAAAGTAGTAGCAGAAGGATTTGGTATTGTAGTAAGTAAATCTCTTGGAGTAAGTAATTTAACTTCAGCTCAAATTAAAGACATATTCTCTGGAAAAGTTACTAACTGGAAAGCAGTTGGGGGGCCAGATAAAGAAATACTATTAATTCATAGAACAGCAGGTTCAGGAACAAGAGCAACTTTTGAGAAGACAGTACTTGGAGGAGATAAGGCTTCGGAAAATGATTCACTTGGAGTAACTCAAGATTCAAATGGTGCAGTACTTACAGCGATGAAGAGTAATGATGGTGCAATAAGTTATTTAGGACTTGCATATATGTTGACTAAAGAAGCACAAGATACTATAAGTTTAGTTAAGCTTGATGGTGTATCTTCTGATAAAGCAAATATTTGCGATGGTTCTTATAAATTTTGGTCATGGGGGCATATGTACACTAAGGGGGAAGCAAAAGAACCAGTTAAAAGCTTTATTGACTTTGTAATGAGTAGTGATAATAAAGCAAGTGTAGAAAGTCAAGCATTTGTTTCAGCAGCGGACATGAAAGTAAAATAATTCAAATTAAAGGATGAGTAAAGATGGAAAAAAGAAGTTTTAAAGAGAGGCTCAAAAATGAATATTTAGGACAGGGATTTGCAACGATGTGTGGGATGTTAATAATAATAATAACTATATCAATAATAATATTCATAGCTTCAAAAGGTATGAAAATATTTACAGAAGATGGATATAGTCTCTCGCAATTTTTATTTACAAATAATTGGAGTCCGAATAAGGGTGGGGAACCTTCCTTTGGAGCTCTGGCTTTCATCTTAGGTTCAACTTTTGTTTCAATAGGTGCAGTAATTATAAGCGCACCTATTGCTGTTGCTTTAGCGATATTTGTGAATATTATCTCTAGTAAATTTGGAAAGAAGATTATAAAACCTTCTTTAGAAATATTAGTAGGAATACCATCTGTTGTTTATGGATGGGTGGGTATTTCGGTATTAGTGCCATTGATTAAAAATAGTTTTGGTAAAACAGGATTCTCGATGATTGCAGGTATTCTAGTACTTTCGTTGATGATATTACCAACTATAGCCACTCTATCCATTGATGCAATAAAAATAATACCAAAAGACCATATTGAAGCTTCTTATGGACTTGGAGCTACAAGGTGGCAAACAATTTCTAGAGTAATAGTTCCTGGTGCAAAGTCAGGAATACTTACAGGTGTTGTTCTTGGAATAGCAAGAGCTTTTGGTGAAGCATTAGCAGTTCAAATGGTAATTGGAAATACTATAAAAATACCCGATGGATTATTCTCTACTATGTCAACACTAACTAGTGTAATAACAATGGATATGGCCAATACTGTTGGTGGGACGCCATGGAATGATGCATTATGGACATTAGCATTGATTTTACTCGTGATTTCTTTTATATTCATATTAATAGTGAGAATGATTGAAAAAAGGAGTGGAGTTTAATGGAAGCAAAAAAAGTTGATAAGATAGCTACAGTTATATTTTATTTAATAAGTATGTTTGTAGTAACTTTACTTGGAGCATTTATAGTATATATATTATATAAAGGTGGAAGTATGTTAAAACCATCATTTCTATTTGGAAATCCAAAACTTACAGGTGCTGGTGGTGGAATTGGACCACAATTATTTAACTCTTTTTATATGTTAATAATTTCTTTAGTTATTACTGTTCCTATTGGAATTGGAGCAGGAATTTATTTGGCAGAATATGCAAAAGAAGGACCTATACTTAAATTTATAAGAATGTCTCTTGAAACAATGTCTTCATTACCATCTATAGTTATTGGTATGTTTGGATTATTGGTTTTTGTTAATATGGCTGGATTTAAATATTCAATACTTGCAGGAGCTTTATCTGTAAGTATATTAAATATACCATCTATGACAAGAATTTCTGAAAATGCAATTATAGCAACAAGTAAAAAAGTAAAGGAAGCATCAATCGGTCTTGGAGCAACTAGATGGCAAACATTAGCAAAATTAGTGGTTCCAACAGCTATGGGAGAAATCTTAACTGGAATTATATTATCAGCTGGAAGAATTTTTGGAGAAGCAGCAGCATTTTTGTATACTGCAGGATTAAGTTCAAAGAATTTAAAATTTGATGAAATAAGTTTAACAGGAACCAGCTCACCATTTTCACTTTTTAGACCAGCTGAAACATTGGCAGTTCACATATGGAAGTTGAATTCAGAAGGTACAGTGGTTGATGCTGCACAAATAGCAAATGGAACAGCAGCAGTTCTAATAATTGCAGTTCTTTTATTTAATATTTTCGCAAGATTACTTGGAAATAGATTAATGAAAGCATATAGTGGGAAGTAGGAGATATTATGAATATTATAGAAACAAAAGATTTATGTTTATATTATGGAGAAAATAAGGCCCTTAAGGGAATAAATATGGCTATTAACAAAAATGAAGTTACAGCACTTATTGGACCATCAGGCTGTGGAAAATCAACGTATTTAAGAACTTTAAATAGAATGAATGATTTGATTGAAAGTGTAAAAATAACTGGAGAAGTTTTGTTCGAAGGTAGGGACATATATAAAGATTATGATGATATAGATTTAAGAAAAAGAGTGGGAATGGTATTTCAAAGACCAAATCCATTTCCAATGTCTATATATGATAATATAGCATATGGACCTAGAATACATGGTATAAAAAACAAAAGGGTTTTAGATGAGATTGTAGAAAATAGTTTAAAAGGGGCAGCACTTTGGGAAGAAACTAAAGATAGATTAAGGTCAAGTGCACTTGGACTTTCTGGTGGGCAACAACAAAGACTTTGTATTGCAAGAACACTTGCAGTTTCACCGGAAGTAATTTTAATGGATGAACCTACATCTGCTCTAGATCCTATATCAACTGGTAAAATGGAAGAACTTATGGATGAGTTAAAAAAACAATACACAGTAATAATAGTAACTCATAATATGCAACAAGCAGGAAGGATAGCTGACAAAACTGCATTTTTCTTAACAGGTGAAGTTGTTGAGTATGGAAAAACGGAAGATATATTTTACAATCCAAGAGATAAAAGAACGGAAGATTATATTACAGGTAGATTTGGTTAGAAAGGAGTATTGAAATAATGACGAGAGGATCACAAGAAATAAGGGTAAAAAATATAAATAGAGAATTACTAATAATGGCAAACTTGGTAGAAAAGCAAGTATATGAAAGTATGCTTATTTTGAAAAACTATGATTTAGAAAAAGTTGAACAAGTTATAAAAGATGATGACAAAGTTGATGATATGCAAAAAACTATAGAAGAAGAATGTATTAAGTTTATTGCAACAGAGCAACCGTTAGCAACAGATTTAAGACGAGTTTTTACTGCTTCAAAAATAGTAACAGATTTAGAAAGAATGGCAGATCATGCAGTAGATATCTGTAAGATATCTAAAAAGATAGGTGGAAATATAAATTCATTTAAGGCATTTTCAGATGAATTATGGGAAATGGATAAAAAAGTTAGAGCTATGCTTAAATTAGCTATAGATGCATATATCAATGAAGATGATGAAATGGCATATAGAATTTGTAAGAGAGATGATGAGATAGATGCATTTTATAAGTCGTTATTTACTAATTTTATCAGCGCTATTAAAGTAGATGAAAAATTAATTACTAAAGGAACTCACTTGCTATTTGTAATAAAATACTTAGAAAGAATAGGAGATCATGTAACTAATATTTGTGAATGGACTATTTTCTCTAAGAGTGGAGTTTATGTAGATTTAAATGATTAATAGGTAAGGCACATGAAAATAAATAACAAGTCCAAAGTTGTCATGGATATTTTTCATCAGGCAAGGAGGTGAATTGCCCTCATAGCTAGCCTATTAGGGTAATTTGCTGACGTAGGATTATGGAAAATAGGCTGACAAATGGACTTGTTATTTATTTGATTGTGCCTAAGTATAAATTAACATGATTAAAAAGAGCTCTTCTTAGGAAGAGCATTTTTATTTTGAAAAAGATATACATTTAAATTATTAATTATCATACAAATTGAAAATTATATACATGCATTTATTGACTTAACTATTACATTGATGTAATATAAAAAAATATAGATTGTGTATACGATTAAATATTGGATTTTTATAAAAGGGGAAATGGTAGAATGACAAGAGGATCACAAGAGATTAAGGTAAATATTATAAATAAAGAATTAGTAACTATGGCAAACTTAGTAGAAAGACAAATATATCAAAGTATGCTTAGTTTAAAGAACAATGACATAGAATTAGCTAATAAAATTATAAAAAATGACGATGAAGTAGATGGAATGCAAAAGATTATAGAAGAACAATGTATTAAGTTTATTGCATCAGAACAACCTTTAGCAACAGATTTAAGAAAAATAATGACAGCTTCAAAGATAGTAACTGATTTAGAAAGAATGGCAGATCATGCCGTGGATATATGTAAACTAGCAAAAAAGATAGGTGCAAATATAAATTTATTTAAAAAAAATTTAGAACCCTTATGGGAAATGGAAAAGAAAGTTAGAGAGATGATAGGCTTAGCTATAGATTCATATATTAAAAATGATGACGAAATGGCATATAAGGTTTGTGAGAGAGATGATGAGATAGATACTCTTTATAAATCTTTATTCGCTAAATTCGTTGAAGAGATGAAAGATGATGAAAGTTTAACTGAAAAAGGAATTAGTCTTTTATTTGTAGTAAAATATTTAGAGCGAATAGGAGATCATGTGACAAATATTTGCGAATCTACGGTATATACTAAGAGTGGAGCTTATGTAGATTTAAATGAATAAGTAGAAAATTATCTGTCTATGTACTATATAAGTTGCATTAAAGATATTGCAATTTATAATTAATGTTTGTATTTATATAGCAAATAACAATGTAACGTTATTATTGCAACTTATATAGAATGTGATTTTGTAGACGTTGCTTTTATTGATGGGATAAATTACTAGTAATAATACTGGTATATTTAATTTGATACTGCACACAATAATATTGAAAGAGGTGATTCTAATGGGCAATGATTTTAACAATAATATTTGGGGATTACTCCGAAAATAATTTTAAAGTCCCCATAAGTACACTTATTTCTCAATGAAGCCAGAGTTTAAAAATAAACTCTGGTTTTGTTTTAGTTAGGATAATTAGATGTTAAAAGTCAAATCGATATCTTTATGGTGATGAAGGAATGCCTTTAAGAAAAGGGGAATACATAACCCAAACGTGGAATTTTTAATTTGCTATTTTCGTTCATGTGGCTTATTTAATAAGTCTAATGAAATTTTATGAAAAGCTTTGCATAATATGACTTGTTGACTTAAATGAGGTAATAATGTAATATAAGAAGGATAAGTATGTTATAATTAGGAGTGATGAGATGAAAAATATAATAACAAAAGTAATCTCAAATGGAATTGCAGAAGAGGTCGGGATTGAAGTAAATGATGTTTTACTATCTATTAATGATAATAAAATAAATGATATTATAGATTATAAGTTTTTATCAGCAGATGAAGAGATCATTTTAGAAGTAGAAAAGACTAATGGAGAGATATGGGAAATTGAAGTTGAAAAAGAATATGGTGAGGATTTAGGTATAGAATTTGGTGGCGGTATAATGGATAAAGCAAAATCATGTAGCAATAAATGCATATTTTGTTTTATAGATCAGCTTCCAAAGGGAATGAGAGAATCATTATATTTTAAAGATGATGATTCAAGGTTATCTTTTTTACAAGGTAATTTTGTTACATTAACTAATATGAAGGATGAAGATATTGATAGAATAATACAATATCACATAAGTCCTATAAACGTATCTGTTCATACAACAAATCCAGAACTTAGAGTTCAAATGCTTAATAACAGATTTGCTGGTAATGTTTTCGATAGAATGAAAAGATTAGCAGATGCAGGGATTATAATGAATGCACAAATAGTTTCAGTTCCAGGAATAAATAATGGAGATGAACTTGAAAGAACAATTACAGATTTATATACATTATATCCACAAGTTTCAGACGTAGCAGTCGTGCCAATAGGTATAACTAAGTTTAGACAAGGACTTAAACAAGTTAATACATATACTAAAGAACAATCTATAGAGGAAATTGAAAGCGTTAAAAAACTTCAAGATATATATATGAAAGAAGTTTATAAACCATTTGTAAGATTATCTGATGAATTTTATTTAGTTGCAGATAAAGAAATTCCAAATCAAGAGTTTTATGATGATTATCATCAAATAGAAGATGGTATAGGTATGGTTAGATGCTTTAGAGATGCCATAGATAGCACAATAGACGATTTGGATTTAGATATAGATAGTAGCTTTTCGATTGTTACAGGAGAACTCGCATATAATGAATTATTAGAAGCTAGCAATAAAATTAAAAGAAAAAACTCTAATATACAACTTGATGTCTACAAGATAATAAATAATTATTTTGGAGAATCAATTACTATAGCTGGACTTTTGACAGGGACTGATATAATAGATCAAATGAAGGGCATAATAAATAGTAAGTATTTAATATTGTCTAATAATATGTTCAGAAAAGGTTATGAACTCACTGATTCTAATGAACAAATTATGTTGGATAATACAAGAATAAAAGATATTGAATTAGCTTTAAATGTGGAGGTTATAGTAGTAGATTACACAGGAGAAGATTTAATTCAAAAACTAAAGGCATATTCAAGAAAATAATAAATCAGTATGCCTAATCAATACAAATAGGAGGAATAATAATATGGCTAAACCAATAGTTGCTATAGTTGGAAGACCGAATGTTGGGAAATCGACATTGTTTAATAAATTGGCAGGAAAAAGAATTTCAATAGTACAAGATACACCAGGAGTTACAAGAGATAGGGTATATGCAGAAGCTGAATGGCTAAGATATAACTTTACTATGATAGATACTGGTGGTATAGAACCAGCAAATAATGATATCATAGTAAAACAAATGAGAAGACAAGCAAATATTGCAATTGAAACAGCAGATGTAATAATATTCATAGTTGACGGAAAAGAAGGCTTAACTGCTGCAGATAATGAAGTTGCAACTATGCTTAGAAAGAGCAAAAAACAGATAGTTTTAGTTGTTAATAAAGTTGACAATCTAAAAGATGAAAATAATGCATATGAATTCTATAATTTAGGAATAGGTGATCCTATAACAATATCAGCAGGTCAAGGACTAGGTCTTGGAGATATGCTTGATGAAGTTGTTAAGCATTTTGATCAAGAAATTTATAATACTGATGACGATGAATATGTTA
>Ga0302173_10000964_pt1 | contig 14742 bp, 14 predicted proteins | sample I_Fen_N3_1_FD_198785 | JGI IMG/M metagenome (GOLD analysis project Ga0302173, IMG submission 198785) | Peat permafrost microbial communities from Stordalen Mire near Abisko, Sweden - I_Fen_N3_1 | ecosystem: Environmental > Terrestrial > Soil > Wetlands > Permafrost | place: Sweden: Abisko... | reverse complement strand
TTCGACCGTCTGATAGATCTTGCTGCGCATGAATTTCTGAAAAGAATTGGAAACCACATGAACGAAGCTTTTTTAGGAGTTCCTGAACTTAAGGGAGTTATAATTGGTGGTCCAGGACATACTAAAGAAGAGTTTGTTGAGGGAGATTACTTGCATCATGAAATAAAAAACTTATTAATAACAACTGTAGACACATCTTACACAGGAGAATTCGGAATAAGGGAAGTTATGGAAAAGTCGATGGATGTACTTACAGAAATAGATGTTGTACGGGAAAAAAAACTAGTTCAGAAATTTTTAGTTGAATTGATAGATGAACAAGGATTAGCATCTTATGGGGAGGCTGAAGTAAGACGGAACCTCCAAATGGGTGCTGTAGAAGTACTGCTGTTATCAGAAGATCTTGAATCAAAAAGAGTTAACTATGAATGCCAGTCATGCGGAAAAACACTTAATAAAACCATTAAAAATAAAAATGAAATCAAGGATAAGAGTTGTCCCAATTGTAATGAGAAGATGAAGGTCGGTGAAAGTGAAGATGTAATTGACGACTTTGTTGCTCTTGCGGAAGAAGTTGGATCAGAAGTTGAGATAATATCCACCGAAACAGAAGAGGGAATGCAACTTTTAAAGGCCTTCGGTGGTATTGGAGCTATATTGAGATACAGGCCATAGATTCATCATTATTTTTTTTAAAATATTCTAATACTGAACTTCTTTTAAAATAAAAAGTAGGCTTATCCCAACCTACTTACCCTTATTAAAGATTCTACAGGAACATTTTCAACCTCTGAAATGCCTGCTTTATCAATTAATACAACAACGGCTATTGGTATGGCTCCAAGATCCTTGAACACCTTTGCAGCTTCAGTGATAGTTCTTCCACTTGTTATTACATCGTCCACTATAACCACTTTACGACCCTCTACAGATGCAAAATTGCTACTTATAGCACCTTTTGCATCTTCTTCCATCTTTCTGTGTTTTATTGGATGGAACACAGAGATGTCAGCACCTAATATCTCGGCCATCATGGTTGCAAATGGTATACCGCTAACGGTAATACCAACAATGACATCTGGCTCGCCGTACTTAAGTGCCATGTCTGCCATTGCAGCAGAAACATATTTCATTCTAATGGAACTTCCACCTAAGCTGTTCCAGTTTATTGCAAAGTCAATTGGCGCTTTTTCAGACTTATCTTGAGTTTTACTATCTTTTCCCTGCAAAATAAGCCATCTTGCGGTGTCTTTTGAGACATTTAATTCATCTGCTATTTCTCCTGTTGTAAAACCTCTATTTCTAAGCTCGTAGGCTTTTTTAATGAGTTTTTCATTCATGGATGCACTCCCCAATTGATTTAACATTCATTCATATTTACAGGGGTCATTTTCTTTGCTGATTTCATGGCTGCTAGCACAACCTTCAAAGCATGAATTCCATCTTCCCCTGTTATCTTGGGTTCCTCATCATTGGTAACCGATGATAAGAATGATTTAAGTTCTTCCTTAAGAGGTTCTGTATGGGCTACATCTACTTTTTGTGCATTCTTTCCATATACCTCTACTGTCTGATCTATGTAATCCAATGATAGAATTCCTTCGACACCAGTTATCTCTAACTGCCTCTTCTTGTATGGGGTTAGCCAATTGGTTTCAAGAATACCAACCACACCATTTTCAAACTTCATCATGATTTCAGCATGATCCTCGTATTCACATTTTTCAAGGCGACTTCCCATATTTGCATATACTCGGTAAGCGGGGCTATCAAGAAGGTAGAACATAATGTCCACCTCATGTATTGCTAAATCGATAGTTACACCCACGTCTTTAATTCTAGGTGGGAATGGTCCTACCCTCTTAGCTGATGCAGATACAATTTCTCCAATGGCACCCTCTTCCATGAGTCTTTTAGCTTCTACAACTGCAGGATTAAATCTTTCAACATGTCCCGTTGCCAGTTTAACCCCTGCATCATGTGCAGCATTAACCATATCTTTTGCCTCATCTAGGGTGAATGCTATTGGTTTTTCAACTAGCACATGTTTGCCCTGTTCTATTGCACTCATAACAACATCGTAATGGTAGGTTGTGGGTACACAAACACTGACCACATCTATCTCCGGCATTTTCAGTATGTTGTCGTAGTCAACAAATCCAACTGTGTTAAATTCTTTTGAAACTTCTGCCAACGTTCCTCTCATAAGATCAGAAACAGCCATCAGATTAGCATTTTCAAGTTCAGAATAAACCCTTACATGGTTGTAACCCATAGCTCCTACACCGATTACACCAACGTTAACCTTACTCAAATATAATCCTCCATCATAAGTTTTGCAGCTTTCAAACCTAATTTATTGGCTTTATCTGCAGAACCTTCCACATTAACTCTCGAAAGCATTTTCCCTTCTTTATTAAGAAGTACCGCACATAGTTTGAGGTTATTTTCATTTATCTTCGCAGAAACACCTAGAGGCCACTGACAACCCACTCCTAACTCTTTAAGAACCCTTTTCTCTGCGGAAACTTCTTGAAAAGAGGGTGTGTGATTTAACTTCTCTAATATATCTCTTTTATCATTATCCTCTCTTGCAACTATTGCAATTGCTCCCTGCCCTGCAGCAGGTGTGAAATATTCAATTGAAAACCTCTGCTTTATATATTCTGTTAGACCAAGTCTCTTTAAACCTGCCTCAGCCATAATTGTTGCATCGTAATCTCCACTTAATACTTTCTTTATTCTCGTATCTATATTTCCCCTTATTGTTTTTATATTAAAATCTTTTTCATGATAGTTACAAAAAGCCTCTCTTCTAATACTGCTGGTACCTACTGTTGCATTTGAAGGTATTTTATCCCACTCATAACTTGACACTAATACCTCATTTGGAGATTCCCTTGGGGGTACAGCAACGATCTTAAGTTCTCCTTCCAGCTCTGTTGGCAGATCCTTCAAACTGTGAACTGCAAAATCTACATCCTCATTTAATACAGCGTTATCAAGCTCCCGTGTAAATATTCCTCTAGCATCTATGTTATATAACTGGGAATCTTGGATATTATCTCCCGTGGTCTTGATTATCTCCATATCTATTTTTTCGTCTGTTAATTTTGATAATTCATTAATAACACCTTTTGTTTGAACAGTTGCAAGACTGCTTCCCCTAGTGCCAACCTTCAAAAAATCATCTCCATAAGAAATATTTCGGCATTCTTTAATCTCTTAATAAATTCTTTTAAAATTATTCGATTTAAATAAAAGTCCTGAATCTAAGTTTAAAAGTCTAATATGATCATAAATTTAGTAATCTTACCAACTTCATAAAAACTCCTAGTGATTGATTCTTGTACAATCTCTAATAAATGTTACCATGAAAAGTCTGAATTCTTTATTTACCTTTTTTTTAAATCTGAAAAGTTGGATCTGTAAATAATGAGGATGTTTGAACAAGTATTATCAATAGCACATTCCATTGCACCATTTAAATCATTATGGTATATGAAATGCCTTTTTAAAATATTTTTAACACTATCACCCAACTCATCTACAAGTATTAATGGTATATCTTCATTTATATCATCTAAAACATCTGATACAGATTTTTCATCTATTTCTTCGCATGTAATCCCGTATTTGCCCCCAAAAATAACTCCTACATTGTCCATATCTTCCATCATCAACAGAGCTTTTTTTACTGCTGTGACGTTGAGGCCGGGATTTATCTCTTTTATAAAACGGATCCCATCATGCTCTTCTATTGAAGTTCTGCCCTTTACACCCTTAAAATTATTCAAACCTTCCTTAATTTTTTCCATCGGAACGTCAATGGATAAACATGCACATACAGCCGACAGTACGTTGGTCACATGGTAAGGTGAAGGTGCAAATGTTGATACTTCAAGTGATTCATTGACGATATTATTACTAGATGTTTTAAAATCTTCTATTTCAATTTTGAAGTCAGTTTTAACTAGACCAAACCTTATTTGAGATGCAGTTAAATTTGCTTGGGTTTTACCATCTGTGCTGTTCCCAAATGTGTTGGTTTTCTCCATAAATTCTGAGTACATGGAGTTAAAAGAGCTAATTTCACATGCAACAGCTTTACTTTTGAATATCTGTATTTTTGCATCGCTTGCTACTCTTGTATTGCTTGCTATAGGATAATTTTCAACCATATTCGTGAGTATTCCCACATCTGCAAGTCCAGATCCACCAAGAGATGTCTCAAATATGCATATCCCTGTTTCATAGCCTTCTGAAAGTTTCAATGATTCAATTATACTTGCAGGAGTTATACTTATATCCTCCTTTAAAACTTTCCATTCACCATCCTCTATGACCTCAACACCTAAACTGCTTAAAACTAAGGGATTAAAATCTTTTAATATCTCTTTTAAAATCCATACAACGCTTGTTTTTCCCTTAACACCAGTCACTTCAATTATGGGAATTTTTATTTTATCTTTAAGTATGAATCCAACTGCTTCGTGGTGGGTCATATCAACAGGATATTCAATATTGCAGTGTACTGGAGCAACAATCATGAAGTTTGATTCAGCTCCAGTATTTTTATGTTCTTTAAGATCTTCTAAACTTTCAATGAATTTTAACCCGTTAACTTGAAATTCATACCTTGTTTGAGAATCCATTGTGGAGTAGATATCCAATGCGAAAATTTCAAACTCAGGGATTTTCATGAATTCAGAAGCTATTAACTGTCCTCCATGAGTCATATCAACTATTAAAACCTTCATGGATTTATACATCCCCTTGAAGTTTCTCCCTGACTCTTCTGTAAAAGTTTTTAGTCAACCGAACAAAATAGGCGTAGTTATCGGCTTTTTTAAAGACAATTTCATCCATGTAGTTAATTTCTTCCTCAAACTGACCATCAATAACTGCCACTGCCTTTTTACCCTCACGAAGAAACTTGACCTTGATAACACTATCGTTTGGTACAACAGTAGGCCTTGCACCTAACTTAAATGGACATATAGGAACTATTATAAAAGCACCCACCCTGGGATCAACTATTGGACCTCCTGCAGACATTGAATATGCCGTAGACCCACTTGGTGTAGCTATTATAAGACCATCTGCCCGTAGTTCTTCCACAACCTCCTCATCTACACTTATCTCAATGTGAAGCATCTTTGCAGGTTTTTGAGTCATTAAAACAACTTCATTAAGGGCTTTGTGAAGTTCCTTGTTATGCCATACCTGAAGCTGGGTCCGTTTTTCAACAAAATAATTGCCTTCTAAAACTTGTTCCAATGCCGTGAAAGTCTCATCCGGATCTATCTCAGTTAAAAAACCTACTGCACCCATATTAATACCAAATAAAGGGATTTTTTTCAGGTTTATAATTCCCTGAGTTCTGAGTACTGTACCATCTCCCCCCACTGCCACAACCATGTCCACATCCATATCTACCAGGTCGGAGGCAATGTTCTGGTATTTGGTAAGCTTTGATGACAGATTTGAATCAATCAATGTTTCCACATCCTTTTTAATAAGGAATTCTACTATTTTCCCTGCTAGTTCAACTGATTTATCAACATCAAAACGTGCAACGACTCCTATGCGCATCAAATACCCCCCAAGATTTCTATTATTTCCCTGTGAACATTTTTATTGCATGAAGCAATTATTGAAGTCCTATCAATAACATTTAATTTACTATTCAGTGATTTGCATTTCTCATCCGTTACAACACCATTTGATTCCTCTATTATAAGTTTTGCAGCTGATATATCGACTATTCTTAAGTTTCCACGCACATCTAAAAATGCATCATACGTACCATCTGCCACATAACACAGCTCTATTGCTACTGAACCTAAAATTCTCATGCTGCTCACAGTTTTGCAGAGTCTGTCTATCTTGGACATATCTGCCCTGTATATATAAGCTCCAATTGACGATCCTGAAACATCTCTTCTCGTTGATGGCTTGACTTTTTTCCCGTTAAGCCAAGCACCCATTCCCTTTTGGGCATTGTAGATGTCATCAGTAGCAAAGTTTTTAACAAAACCAATTTCAATGTCACTAATTGTGAGTTTTCCCGGTACTTTAACATTATTAGATGCACCAGTAGGATCTGCAACAGCTATTGATATTCCATATGCAGGTATGTTCTTTATGGCATTTCTAGTGCCATCTAAGGGATCAACTACAAAAACTGCCTCCGATGGACCCTTTCCAATTTTAAATTCACCTATCTCCTCGCTTATAAGTGTTACCGGTCTTTCTGAATCTTCTAAAACTTCAACAACCTTTTCTTCAGCTACAAGGTCTATGAACTTGGTCGGTGTTCCATCTGCACCCATTTTCACTACTTTTGATGCTTTTTCTGTACCAACAAGTGGTCTGACTGCTTCTTGGGCTTCTACCATTATTGTATTTGATATTGTACTCCAAAATTCGATGTCATCCTTTTTCATTTTTACCCCTTCAATTTAACAATGAGCTATAAATTTAGTTATCTAACCAATGTAGATAAGTGCTGCAACAACTGCACCTTGTTTTTTAACTATATGGCTCTTATCTGCTACTATGATTTCTTTAATATTGAGTCCCCGTACATCCATCATATACCTTACCATGGACTCTGCCTCATTTTTTACATCTTCAGGATCCTGGTTAATGCCAGTGTTCTCAACAACACATCCAAAATAATCAGAAGTAGCTACAGCTACAGCTGCAGAGATTAAATCTCCTTCAACCCCTGATGATTCGTAAGCAAGCACACAGTTAACCATGTCCCCTGCTAAGAATTTTGGAACCGGAACTATCTCAGTGCCCGAAGGTAATATACTTGAAACCTTAATAAGATTAACATCACCAATCTCTGCGTCAAGCAATGCATTATCAAATGCATTAAGCTTTGTTGGACCTTCAGCCCTCCCAGAAGTTATCGAAACTTTCATTTGTACCACTTAAATTTAAGTATTGAAAAATAACATAGTCATATCCTATATAATAAAGGGTTATCTATAAAAGTTTACATATCTAAACATAGATAGGACAATGGTATTATACATGCTATTTGGAATAGTAAAGATCATGAATTGAATATGAATTTTGTTGATCTCTTTTAGATTTTATAAAGATTCAGAATCTCTTTACTGGTTTATTGAGAATCAAGTGGATATATCGGAGGTAAAAAATGTCAAAAAAGGTATTAGAAGTTAAAACCTTAAAAGTTGGTAAATATGTAATAATAGATGGTGAAGCATCAAAGATCACGAGCATTCAAACATCATCACCTGGAAAACACGGTGCTGCAAAGGCAAGAGTTGAAGCGATGGGAATATTCGACAATCAAAAAAGAAATTTTGTTAAACCTGTTGATTCCAAATGTGATGTTCCAATGATCGACAAACGTCTAGGTCAGGTTCTGGCCCTGATGGGAGACGATGTTCAACTTATGGATCTTGAAACTTATGAAACATTCGAAATTCCAATACCAGACGAACTTAAAGGCAAACTTAACGAAGGTTCTGAAGTAGATTATATAATGGCAATGGGTAAAAAGAAAGTAATGAGAATAAAAAGTTGATATTGTGAATAACCCATAATTCCATGATTAAATTCATTCTATGGCGAATTGAATTTTAATATGAAAACTTTAATAAATTAATGAGCCGAGAATACTATGCTTTTTTATACAGAAAATGTATTTAAATTCGCGTTTTCAATTGAAACATCTGCGATCGACGCTGAAATCCATAATCCTGATGATAAAAATATATTTGGTATCCTAGGAGTGCCATTTGACGGTACGACAAGTTACATGCCAGGTGCACGATTCGGACCCAGATCAGTAAGGGAAGCCTCTTACAACTTCGAAAGATACAACCTATTTTTAGATAAAAACATTAATACAAAAGTATATGACTTTGGAGACCTTGAAGTTGTCCATGGAAACTTTAAAAAAACTTGTCTAAACCTAAAAACAACGATATCTGAAATCCTGGACATGGGGTTGGTACCATTAACCATAGGGGGAGATCATAGCATAAGCTACTGTATACTGAAAGCTATGGAAGAAAATGATGGATTAAACCTTCAAAACATTACTATTATTTATTTTGATGCCCACATGGACCTTCGAAATCTTTACATGGGAGATAAATATTCTCATGCAACTGTTATGCACAGGATATTCGAGATGGATCCAAAGGATATGATCCAGATCGGTGTTAGATCCTCATCAGAGGAGGAAGTAACATTAGCACGTGAAAAAAATTTAAGTATTTATACTTCGTATGATGTAGATGAAAAAATTGAAGAAATAATCACATTTCTAAAAAATATTAAAGGACCAATTTATCTGAGCATCGATATTGATGTATTGGATCCTGCATATGCACCTTCTGTTAGCACCCCATCATCCTGTGGTCTGAATCCTAAGCAGGTTGAAAAATTGATATACAGTCTTAAAGGTAAAAAAATTGTTGGTTTCGATATTGTAGAGGTTTCTTCAACCCACATAGGAGATATAACATCTTTAAATGCTGCAAAGATAATTTATGATGTTTTATTCCTCCAATAATCATAAAACCCTTAATAAATTATATGATCCAATCTCCCCGATATCAATTCTATTATTTTGATAATTAACCAAATTATTTGATGGTTTAAATACAGAAATTTTTATAGTGGAAGAAAAATACTTTTAATCCATTATTGTTCAACTCAATTATTGATGTCAAAATTGATCTTAAATTTATAGGATAAAAACTTAAATCTAAACATATATGATTTTGATTTAAAAATAATGGTGAATAAAATGCACAAAAGAGAAGTTAAACTTTCTGGTCATATAATCGACTCCCTAATCCTTCCAAAAGCTCTTGATCTGATAATGGATATGGGGGGAGATTTTAAGATACTGGAGTTTAAGGTGGGTAAACTCAAGGGAGATGTAAGCCATGCCCGAATTCTAGTCGAAGCCTCAAACGAAACACTCCTGGGTGAAATTTTAGATGAACTTTCTGAAGTCGGGGCAATAGTGGTTGAGCTTGAAGATGTTAGGCTTTTAATGTCTGAAATGGACAAAACACTTCCGGATGATTTTTATTCAACAACCCATCATCCAACTCAAATACGATACAATGGGGAATGGGTAGTGGTTGAAAACATAGAAATGGATTGTATGATAGTTGTGTATCCGGAAAGTGGACGAGCAATCTGTGAACCCATTGGACAGATCAAAAAGGGAGATCTTATTGTGGTTGGTAGGGAAGGCATACAAGTTCTACCGCCTGAACGTCCTAGAGGTAAAAAAGGCGTGTTTGAATTTATGTCTAGCGATGCCTCCTCTGAAAAGCCAATCAAATCCATAATAAAAAAGATATCATCGGAAATAAAGGAAGTTAAGAAGAAAGGAGGGAAAATTGCTGTAGTTTCAGGTCCTGCAGTAGTGCACACAGGATCAGGACCAATATTAGCCAGTATGGTAAAAGAAGGAATAATTGATATTATATTTGCAGGAAACGCCCTTGCAACCCATGATATTGAAAGTGCCCTATATGGAACTTCACTAGGAATGTGCGTCAAGACCGGAGAAGCAGTAACAAGAGGTCACAGACACCACATATATGCAATAAATGAGATAAACAAGGCAGGATCCATTAAAGATGCTGTTGATAGGGGTATACTAAATAAGGGAATAATGTACGAATGTGTAAAGAATAACGTTCCATTTGTACTTGCAGGTTCAATAAGGGACGATGGACCACTTCCTGATGTTATAACAGATGTTTTAGATGCTCAGGATGAGATGAGGAAGTATGTGCAGGATGTAGATATGGTTATAATGATCTCAACTATGCTTCACTCAATTGCAACAGGAAACATGCTACCGTCACATGTAAAAAGCATATGCGTAGATATAAATCCAGCAACAGTTACCAAACTTAGCGATAGGGGTAGTGCCCAAGTTGTAGGGATAGTAACAGACGTTGGCACATTTTTACCTATGTTATACCATGAAATTAAATCGGATAAATAATCCTTTCATAATATCAAATAATTTATGATTAATGCCAAATCTATTTTTGATGTACTTTTTATTTTAAGTACATTTATCCCAACCTCAAACTATAATTAATACCAAAATAATTCATTAATTAAAATAAGGTATTGTGGGGATATTTTTATGGTATTGGTAAGAGGAAATCTATTAAATGTTTCTACAGAAGAAATTTATGGTGCCGAAATCACCTACTTAAATGGGATAATAACTTGTATTAAAGCTATTAATGGGAATTATAAAGGTTTAATTCTACCTGGTTTTATCGATGCTCACATACACATAGAAAGTTCCTTGTTAACACCTTCAAGATTCGCAGAAGCAGTTGTACCCCACGGAACAACATCAATTGTTGCTGATCCTCATGAAATTGCAAATGTAATGGGTTTAAATGGTATAAATTACATGGTGAATGATGCATCGACTGTACCTCTTAAGGTATTCTTAACAGCCCCGTCATGCGTGCCTGCTACCCATTTTGAAACATCCGGAGGAGTAATTTCTAAAGATGAAATAGAAAAGCTTTTAGAAGATAGAAATGTTGTTGCACTTGGCGAAATGATGAACTTTCCAGGGGTAATTAATGACGATCGGGATGTGATAACAAAATTAAAAGCTGCAAAAAGAATTGGAAAACCTATAGACGGTCATGCCCCACTACTATCCGGATCAGAACTATGTAAGTATGTTATGATGGGAATCTCTACAGACCATGAATGCACAACAAAAAAAGAAGCACTTGAAAAAAGAAGACTAGGAATGAAACTGATGCTTCGTGAGGGTTCATCTGCCAAAAATCTCAAAAAATTGGCACCTATAGGCGGATACTTCATTGTATCAGATGATAAATATCCTGGAGACCTTTTAAAAGGACATGTAGACGAAATGCTCAGAAAAGCTTTTGAGTATGGTATTGAACCGATTGAAGCCCTTAAAATGGTAACATTGAATCCAGCGGAACATTATAATTTAAACACAGGAAATATAGTTCCAGGAAAAGCTGCTGATCTAATTTTTATCGATAACCTAAAAGATCTTAATATTGAAAAAGTAATAGTAGACGGAAATATAGTAGCTCAAAATGGAAAACCCCTATTTGACGTGAAACCAAAGAAAATTCCAACTACATTTAAATTAAAAGCAAAAAACCCTTCTGACTTTGATGTTCCGGGGGAAAAATCTAAAGAAACTGTAAGGGTTATAGAGATACTTGAAGATCAATTAATCACACAAGAATCTTCAGCTGTTTTAAAATTGGTAGATGGAAATTTAAAATCTGATTTAGTTAATGATATACTTAAAATTGCAGTTGTAGAGCGTTACGGTAATGAAAGGATTTCAAATGCATTTGTAAAAGGTTTTGGTCTGAAAGACGGTGCAATCGCATCGAGCGTTGCCCATGATTCTCACAACATAATAACTGTAGGGACTAACAGTCAAGACATGACAAAGGCAGTTAACACAGTTATAAAAAATAAAGGAGGGCTTGCAGCAGTTTCAAAGGATATATTTTATGAACTTGAACTTCCTGTTGCAGGGCTCATGAGCACCAAAAGTGCACCTGAGGTATCTTTTAATCTGAAGATCTTACATGATGCAGTATTGAATATGGGTTCAAAACTCAAATCACCATTTATGTCAATGTCTTTTATGGCACTATTGGTAATTCCTAAGCTTAAAATAAGTGATATGGGCCTTTTTGATGTTGAGAAGTTCGATTTTGTTGAATTAATTAAAAATTAGAAGAAATTTATCCTAAGATCTTATTTTACTCAGTCTTCGTACTTTGAGAAGGCTTTTGAAATCTTTTTCATAGCCTTTTTATGTTCTTCACCACCAACTTTGTTGACTATACGGGAAATTTCCCCCATTCTATGACGATAGAGCTTTTCCATATCCCCGGAAACCATTTCCATTCGAGTTAAATAAACCAGACCTTCCAGTATACCATAGATTGCCCTGTTTAAAGGTTCTACATATTCTTTTTTTTTAACGATATCATAAACTTCAGCTGTTAATACTGTAGTTAAAGAAATTCCTAATTTATCTTCCTTTTCAACGTCTTTTAAACTGGTTACCTTAGCTACTAAAAATGCATCAGTCTCTTTTATATAAAATTCATTCTTGTAGTTTTCAAAATAGTTATTAGATAGATCACCAATCGTTGATTCAACGAAAACCATTGGATCCTTGAGTATGTTTACAACAAAACTATTATTCCTCTTAATGTTACGGACAGTTCTGGATCCATGGTGAAGGTATAGAACAATCTCTTTTTTATTCTTACATATCACACCTATAGGTGCTGCATTTGATGTTCCATCCTCATTAACCGATGTTACAATTGTTTCATATAAAAGGCCCTTCTCCATTCCAATTGATCCCAGATCCAAAATATTCATCCCCTAAATTCTTTTCTTAAAATAAAACCTGTTAATGTACCATTAATTATACAGTCAAAGTCTATTTTCATGTGCCAGTCATATTCCCTGAATATATCCATATAACATAGTCCAATAATTTTTCCATCCTTTTGCAACACATTTTCAATGATTTTATTAATTTCTTCAGGTTTAACATTGGCCTTTGGCATTGCCAATCCACCTAAAATCGCAACTACATCTGCATGTGGATCTGCAAACCCACCAAACTGCATTCCTTGTTCTGTGATCTCCATTTTTTTTGCACTCTTAATATCTGTACCTGTGATGAAAACAGATTTCTTCTCCTTTACAACATATGCAAAAAGCATCGCAAAAGGGCTGCAAACTCCAGGCATACCTATAAATGTGATTTTATCTGCATCCTTTACTTCTTCTCTGAATGCTAAGAGGTTTTCTGTAATTCCTGTAAACTCACTTATTTTTTTCATGGCAATCCGTCCTGATAAGTTTAAATTATTTTAAGATTATTATACAAATTTCAGAACTAAAAAATGAAAATAAATGTTCTTTAAAGCAGTTTTAGGTTATTCAGTAGTTATCTGGTGGTCCCTTCAAAAAGATATATATTACATAAGCTATGATTAATACTATTATAATTGGTACTAACCATATGAAGATATAGAATAAAATAACTGCAAGAAAAAGAGCTATTATAATATAAATCAGATCATTAAATTCCATGCTATAATGTTGGTTTGGAAGTCATAAATATATTTTCTCATATTCACGAAAATCGTTTAGAAATTTAATAAAAAGCAGCTAAAAACTTTAAATATCTGCTTTTAATTTATTTAATCATGTTTGAGGAGTCAATAAATGAAAATACTCGTTATTAATAATCAAGGACAGTACAATCACAGGATCTTCAGGAGCCTTCACTACTTAAAGATTCCCTCAGAAATAGTTCCCAATACCACTTCAATTGAAGATATAAAGAAAAAAGAACCATTAGGTCTTATTCTCGGTGGTGGTCCTTCTATAGATCGATCCGGAAACTCTATGAGCTACGTTGAAGAACTTGATTGTCCAATATTAGGTATTTGTCTTGGACATCAAATAATTGCAAAGGCCTTTGGTGGAGAAATAGGTGCTGCTGGAATTGAAAGTTATGCCAAGATCCAGATAAATATTCTTGATGAAAACGATATACTGAAGGGTTTTGGAGAAAATGCAGATGTTTGGGCATCACACAAGGATGAGGTTATCAAACCACCTGAAAACTTCAAAGTACTTGCTTCTTCATCAATATGTGGAGTTGAAGCAATGAAACATGACACTAAACCTATCTATGGAATACAATTCCATCCAGAAGTTCATCATACAGAAAATGGTGATAAGATATTTGAAAACTTCTATGAAGTGTGTAAAGAATTTCATAAATCAAGGAATAAATTTTAATTATATTTACATGATTTAATTGTAGATAAATTATATCTGGAATAGTAAATAGATTTTAATAGTTTGTTATATTCAAGGTGAAAACATGTTAGATCCATCTGATTTTATAAATGAATCAATTGAAGGGATAAAAAATACAATAGGTAATAATAAAGCTATAATAGCCCTATCTGGTGGTGTTGACAGCTCTGTAGCCTCAGTATTAACATCAACAGCGATTGGTGAGAATCTGATAGCAGTATTTGTTGATCATGGTCTTTTGAGGGAAGGGGAATCTGAATATGTGAACGAAACATTTAATGACCGACTTAATCTGAGAACAATTGATGCTAAGGAAGAATTTTTAACCAGACTTGAAGGTGTATCAGATCCTGAGGAAAAGAGGAAGATAATTGGCGAATTGTTCATAAGAGTTTTTGAAAGAATTGCAGAGGAAGAAGGTGCAAAATTCCTTGTACAAGGTACAATAGCTCCTGATTGGATCGAAAGTGATGGACAAATAAAATCCCATCATAACATTGCACTTCCACATGGACTGGTTCTTGAGATTGTAGAACCAATTAGAGAACTTTATAAGGATGAAGTTAGGGTGGTTGGAAAAGAATTGGGACTTCCAGATGAGATAGTAAACAGACAACCATATCCCGGTCCAGGTCTTGCAGTACGAATAGTTGGTACACTGACTCATAAAAAAATAGATATATGCAGAAAGGCCAATGCTATTGTAGAAGAAGAAGTAAAAAAAGAAGGTCTTGATGCTACTTTATGGCAGTACTTTGCTGTTTTAACTGATACTAAAGTTACAGGAGTTAAAGGCGATATTAGAGATTATGGTTACCTTGTTGTGCTCAGGAT
>Ga0302173_10000959_pt1 | contig 14782 bp, 11 predicted proteins | sample I_Fen_N3_1_FD_198785 | JGI IMG/M metagenome (GOLD analysis project Ga0302173, IMG submission 198785) | Peat permafrost microbial communities from Stordalen Mire near Abisko, Sweden - I_Fen_N3_1 | ecosystem: Environmental > Terrestrial > Soil > Wetlands > Permafrost | place: Sweden: Abisko... | reverse complement strand
ATCATTTTTAATTGGTTCGTTACGGAATCACTAACTTGAGTCTTGATATCCTCTATTCTTTGTGCTATACGCGATGCACTAATGTTTTTTAGATTATCGGTAGCTTTATTAACGACATCAAAATATGCATCATCATAAGAATTAATCGCTTTTGCACCATTTACTGTTGCAAAAACTTCTGTATAGTATTCGCTTATAAAATCCGAATCTGGAATCATGATACAGTGACTTATTTTGCCATTTCCAATTGTAGTTGTACCCATTTCATAGGAAAGATAATATGGCGTATAAACAATACCCACTACTTCATATTCAGAGCTTTTAAGCGTTTGTGAAATATCTTTATCCGTTCCTGACTGCAATGTGATTTTATCTCCAATATTAATTGAATCACCTTGAACAGTCTCATATTTGACGACACATTCTCCCGACTTTGCTGGGAGACGTCCTTCTTTTACTCTAAGCTGATTAATATAATTTTCGTTTTGAGAATCCTGTTCTCCAAGGGGAACTGTCATGACTTTCGTCGGTGACTTGGTTGAACCAAGTTGAATTAACGCATCTAAAGAGTGTGTTGCATATACTCCTTTGATTCCTTCAGTTGCTTTTATTGCACTAATGTCGTCTTGATTAAACCCGATTGAAGAAAGCAATCTGACATCCATTAAATTATAGTTATCAAAATAGGAATCAGCAGAATTTCGCATATCTGACGAAGATGCAGTGATTCCCGCAAAAAATGCCACACCAATTGCAACAATCGCAAATATAGCAAAAAATCTACCAAATGATTTTTTGATTTCACGAATGATATCTTTAATTACCGATTTTCCCATATTACCATTCAATCCTTTCTACAGGCGTTGGATTATCATTTACAGTAATACTGGAAATTCTGCCGTTTTTAACTTTGATTACTTTATCTCCCATATCAGTAAGCGCAATATTATGTGTAATAATAATTACTGATATACCTTTTTCATGACATGTATCTTGAAGCAGTTTAAGAATTGCTTTACCTGTATTATAGTCAAGTGCTCCTGTTGGTTCATCACAAAGTAATATTTTAGGGTTCTTCGCGAGTGCTCTTGCAATTGCAACTCTTTGTTGCTCACCACCTGAAAGTTGCGCTGGGAAATTCGACATTCTATCCGCTAAACCTACAGCACGAAGTGTCTCTTCGACATTCAAAGGATCCTTACAGATTTCTGTTGCTAATTCAACATTTTCAAGAGCCGTAAGATTTTGTACAAGATTATAGAACTGGAACACAAATCCAATATCGAATCGTCTATAAGTAGTGAGCTGTTTTCTGGAATATTTGCTAACTTCATTTCCATCAACAAGAATTTCACCAGAAGTTGCAAAATCCATTCCGCCGAGCAGATTTAATATTGTACTTTTGCCTGCACCACTTGCCCCTGCGATTACAACGAACTCGCCCTTCTCAATTTTAAAATCAACACCTGATAATGCTTCAATCTTGACATCACCCATTTTATACACTTTTTTTACATCGTTAAATTCTATATAACTCACTATCTCACACTTATCCTTTTCTAGTTCATATATATTTTATATTAATCTCTATTTTCTATTTAATTAAAATTGATTGCAGTTGTTATATTATAGTAGTTTTTATATTATCTTACAATCATTTATATCATTTTTTAATAAACTTATGTTGTTTTTTAATAAACTGTTTGTTAAACATATTTAATTAATCATCATCATAGAATTAACCAAGGACTTTTTGAAGGAAACTCCCTTGAAAAAATACATGAAAACGCTTGCGTCAAGATTCTTGACCGCCATAATTATTCTTTTACTTGTCTGCGAATTATTTTCGCATTCAAACAGTTCAATTGAAACTATTTCAGTAAATAAGGCACAATCCGAACCAATAACAACTCTTTGTATAAATGAAGTATCTAATTCAGACGATTACAATAAATCCAAGCCATCAAACCTATATGCGAAATATGCTGCTGTAATCGATGGAACCAATAGCCGTGTCTTATTTGAAAAGGATGGATACACACCAGCTGCAAATGCAAGTACAACTAAAATAATGACGATTATGATAGCTCTTGAATATGGAAATCTAGACCAAATTGCATCTGTTTCGAAATATGCAGAATCTATGCCTGATGTGCAGCTAAACATTAACGCTGGAGAGAACTATGCCCTTAGGGATTTATTATATTCACTAATGCTTCAATCTCATAATGATAGCGCTGTAGCAATTGCTGAGAATGTTGCTATGACTTATTTAATCAACCTCCAAAAAAGTGGCGATTCAACATTGAATTCAATGAGCTATACAATGTCAACTTTTGATTCCAATACTGATTTTTCAACAATAGATATTTCTACAATCTCTACGGAACAAAGCAAAGAACTTGTACATATATTTGCTACTCTAATGAATTTGAAAGCAAAATCATTTGGATGTACGAATACTTATTTCATTACGCCAAATGGACTTGACGCCGAAGATGAAAATGGTAAGCATTCTACATCAGCCGTTGATTTGGCTAGGATTATGGCGCACTGTGTTCAAAATGAAGATTTCCTGAAAATAACACAAACCAAGACTTATTCTTTTACAAATCAGAAAAAAAAAGATGATGGTACCTATTCTGCCGGTTCACGCTCATTTACAGTGAATAATGCAAATGCATTTCTACAGATGATGGACGGAGTCATTTCAGGCAAAACCGGATTTACTGGAGATGCTGGATACTGTTATGTTTGCGCTTTGAAAAGAGATAACGATATATTTGTCAGTGTTGTTCTTGCATGTGGCTGGCCAGGAAATAAATCCTACAAATGGGCTGATACAAAAAAGCTTCTTAATTTTGGAATTGAAAACTATTTTAATACCAATGTATTTACTTATATATCCGATTATAAGGATATTACTGTTAATAATGGAATCACCCCAACAATTAAGACTTGCATCAATAGTGATGTTGCGATGCTACTTTCTCGTTTCGACAATGTAAATGTTATTTATTCCATGCCAGAAACAATTAATGCACCAATCACTGCAAATTCGACTGTCGGTACTGCCTCCATATACATAAATGACCAACTATATTGTGAATTTCCTATACTTGCAAAATCAAGTTCAGAAAAAATTGATTTTATTTATTGTATAGATAAGATAATAAAAGGGTTTTTGCCATAATGTGCAAGCTTATTATCCACAATGAATTACAATATTACAACCAATATAAGATACAAACATACGGGCATATTGATATATGTGGTATATATAATTGCAGCAAAAATTGTTTCATAAATTGTAGCAAAAACATCTTCATAACCTCGACTTTTTGATTCAAAAGATATATAATATGAAGAAATAATTTTATCATATTATAGGAGGTTCTTTTAAAATGTTGAAAATATATAAGGCATTTCCAGGTGGAAAACATAAAGTCCTAACGATGAGTTATGACGATGGTAAATTAGATGATCGTAAGTTGGTTTCAATTTTTAACAAGTATGGAATTCGTGGGACTTTTAATCTTAATTCAGGCTTAGTTGATCAAGATATTAGAATTAATCCTGATGAATGGGTTGATTTATATAAAGGGCATGAAGTTGCCACTCATACTGTTACCCATCCTACTATTGACCGTTGTCCAACTATAGAAATTGTTCAAGAAATTTTAGATGACAGGAAATTCCTTGAACAGATTATGGGATATCCAGTCAGAGGACATGCTTATCCAAATGGGTCTTACAGTCCACGCGTTGAACGGATTCTTAAAGACCTTGGAATAAAGTACGCAAGAATTGTTGGTGATGAATATGCAGCTACTTATCTTGCAAAACAGGTGCAAGCCGATACCAATTTTCAAATTTTAGGAGATTCAAATGGCTACGCTTTCCCTACCAACTTGTATGAATGGAAAGCTACCTGTCACCATAACCACAACTTACTTGGTTTTGGAAATGATTTCAAGGATTTGAAGAAAAAGCAATATCTATATATGATGTATGTTTGGGGACATAGTTTTGAATTCACAAGAGATAATAACTGGAATGTAATAGAAGAATTCTGCCAGACAATGGCTGATTCAGATGATATCTGGTTTGCTACAAATATTGAAATCGTTGATTATATGGAAACTTATGATAAACTACAATTTGCAGCTGATTTAAGTTTTGTATATAACCCTTCTTTTGCTTCTGCATGGATAATTATTAACGATGATAAGGTTGTGGAGATTAAAGGCGGTGAATTGAGGGAGCTTAGTTATTAATGAACACGGACGAAATCGCTCCTATAGTTCCTCTTGTTCGCTCATTGCCTCTACAGCCATACAAGATTGTCTGCATTCGGTTCGACACCGAGAAAAGCGGTGTCAACCGCCTGTAGACAAGCTTGTATGGCTGTAACGGCAAAAGGCGGACAATTGAGGAACTATAGGAGCGATTTCTGCTCTTTGTTTGTTGAATGACTGGCGCTGGCGTTTGTGTGTAACGGAGCAATTGTGTAGAAGTGAACTTTTGGTTAGTGTAGGTGCTTAAATGTTGAGATAGATTTAAGCATTTGAGGGTTCTATTGAAGATTCTTGGGTGTAGGAATTTATTGCTGTTGCAAAGGGGGCGGATATTCTTACTCCTACTAGGGGCAGTCCAACTAGAATTGCACTTTAAAGTGTCAATAAGCTTTTTAGTCTGATTTTGAAGATTGTTGCGATTCGAAGAGAATGTAATCCACGCCTTACAACTACATGGATTGTTGATGTTAAGAATATTACAATGGCCTGCAAAGAATGAATCAATATTCATACGAGCCCGATATAATAAACCTTTTGTAGCTAATACTGAAGTTTCTAATATCTGCGCCACATCTGCTATCTGCATTCCATACATATCAACTAAAGAAAATACAATTCTTTGATTCAATGTAAGTTTTCGTACCATTGCAAAAAAGCATCCATTTTGTAATTCCTTAATTTCTTCTTCAACCAATACTTCATTAACTGGATTTGGGAAACTATTATTTAACAATATCCCTTCTTGCTCAAGTATTTGGAAATCTTCCAATAACTCTTCTATTCTACTACCTTTTTGACGGATTTTCATAAGAAATTGATGATAGCAAATTGTTCTAAGCCATTTTTTAATTGCTTGTTCGGAATTCAAACTATCAAGATTTTTCCATGCTTTAATAAATGTCTCTTGTGCTAAATCTTCTGCATCCGTAGGGTGACACGTTAATTTCAAGGCGTAATTATATATGTATTTTCCATGGTCTTGAATAATTTGGTCTATTGTTATCATAGAAGAATTCTCCTTATAAATTGGTTATTTAGGATATTAAAAATCTCATTTCATAATAATACATATGTTGGGGATTTACAATATTATATATTGAGGAGGGATAAATACTTAATGGGGGGACGACATGTCGTGGAGCTAGAAACTTTGTTTCTAGCTCCACGAGGGCATTCGCCCTATGCTCTTAAATAACAAAAGCCTTCCAAATGTGAGCAAGCTCATATTTGAAAGACTTCCGTTATTTATTCGCGCATGTCTAATTGGTAGACGATCATTCAGGCTGTTTGCCGATGTAGGCTAGGATTCCGCCATCTACGTAAAGGATGTGTCCGTTTACGAAGTTTGATGCATCTGAAGCAAGAAATACAGCTGGGCCAGCAAGATCTTCTGGATCACCCCATCTGTTAGCTGGAGTCTTAGCAAGAATAAATGAATCAAATGGATGCTTAGAACCATCTGCTTGTTTTTCTCTAAGAGGAGCTGTCTGTGGAGTTGCAATATATCCAGGTCCAACGCCGTTACATTGAATGTTGTACTGACCATATTCTGAACAGATATTCTTTGTTAACATCTTAAGACCACCTTTTGCAGCAGCATAAGCTGAAACTGTTTCACGGCCTAATTCTGACATCATTGAACAGATATTGATAATTTTTCCGTGACCTTTTTTGATCATTGCTGGAATAACTGCTTTAGCAACAATAAATGGTGCATTTAAATCTACATCAATTACTTGTCTAAATTCAGCAGCTGTCATATCAATCATAGGAATACGTTTGATAATACCTGCATTATTAACAAGAATATCAATAACGCCTACTTCTGCTTCAATCTTTTTAACCATTTCAATTACGCCATCTTCATCAGTTACATCACATACATAACCGTGAGCTGTAATTCCAAGTGCCTTATATGATGCAAGACCCTTATCTACAAATTCTTGTTTAATATCGTTGAATACGATTGTTGCTCCTGCTTTAGCATATTCTGAAGCGATTGCAAAACCTATTCCGTAAGAAGCACCAGTTACCAAAGCAACCTTGCCTTCAAGTGAAAAATTAACTGCCATTTTAAAATCTCCTTTTCAGATCAAATTATTATTTTTTATATGAAGCCCTAATTACTTAAGGTCTTTCATTTGTACTGCATCCATATCATCGAAATCTTGATTTTCACCAACCATACCCCATACAAAAGAATATGCATGTGTTGCTGATGCTGAATGAATTGACCAGCTTGGTGAAATAACAGCTTCTTCATTTCTCATGATGATATGTCTTGTTTCTGAAGGCTCTCCCATATAATGGAAAACAAGAGCATTTTCAGGAACTTCAAAGTAAAGATAAACTTCCATTCTTCTGTCATGTGTATGACATGGCATAGTGTTCCAAACACTACCTGGTTCTAATGATGTGATACCCATCTCAAGTTGACAACTTTCAACTTGTCCAGGAAGAATATACTTTCTTAGAATTCTGTGGTTAGCGTCTTCGAGAGTACCAAGTTCTAACTTGTTTTCTGGCTTAATATCTTTATTAGGATCAATAAAAACAGTTGGATATGTCATATGTGCTGGAGCACTATTGAAATAGAACTTCGCTGGCTTTTTACCATCTTCACTCTTGAAGCTAATAACTTTCGTACCCATTCCAACATAAATACCATCTCTATATTTTAATGTGTATGCTTGTCCGTCAAGTGTAATTGTACCTGTACCGCCAAGATTAATAACACCCATTTCTCTTCTTTCAAGAAAATATTTAGCTCTTAATTCATCGCCTGCTTCAAGTAAAAGTGTTTTGCTAACAGGAGTTGCTGTTCCAGCAATAATTCTGTCAATCTGGCTATATACAGTTTTGATTTCATCAACTACAAATGTATCTTGAATCAAAAAATCATTTCTTAGTCTTTCTGTATCATATAATTTTACATCCCTAGGGTTTGCGCCTGATCTTATTTCCATTTTTTATCTCCTTATCATTTTACATATAGTCACGGCAGATAATTAAATATCCGCCGTGCTGTTTCATATATAGGATGTTTAATTGCCATCCACTATATAACATATGAAAATCATATCACAAATCATCATCTTTTTCAACTCTTACAATGTACTAAAATCAATAAAATGGATTAATCTATGCAGTTCTTTCAAATTGACTATTATAAAGATTTGCATAAAATCCATGTTTTGCCAAAAGTTCTTCATGATTACCTTGCTCAATGATATCTCCATCATTCATTACTAAAATCAAATCAGCATCTTTAATTGTAGATAGTCTATGAGCAATAACAAAACTTGTTCTACCCTTCATAAGATTATCCATAGCTCGCTGAATACGTTCTTCTGTTCTAGTATCTACTGAACTTGTAGCTTCATCCAATATTAGTATTTTTTTGTCTGCCAAAATAGCTCTGGCAATTGTAATAAGTTGTTTCTGTCCTTGAGAAACATTGCTTGCTTCTTCATTTAGCTCCATATCATAGCCACCAGGAAGTGTCTTTATGAAATGATGTGCATGTGCGGCTTTTGCTGCCTGAATAACTTCTTCATCCGTTGCATCAAGCTTTCCATACCTGATATTTTCCATAATACTTCCTTTAAATAACCAAGTATCTTGAAGCACCATTCCAAAGGCTTCTCTAAGCTCACTTCTATCAAAGGCCTTTATGTCATAGCCATCAATCTTAATTGCGCCACTATTTACGTCATAGAATCTCATTAAAAGTTTGATCATAGTAGTCTTACCAGCACCGGTTGGACCAACAATTGCAATTTTTTGGCCATTTGTAACTTCGGCTGAAAAATCATTTATAATAATGTTATCTTTATCATATCCAAAATGGATGTTTTCAAATGATACATTTCCACTTAAATCATTTATTTTTACTGGTGCAGGATTAGCAGCTATTTGCTCTTCTTCCTCTTCTTCTAGAAATTGAAATACTCGTTCTGCTGCTGCGGCTGTTGACTGTAACATACTTGATACCTGAGCAATCTGACCAATTGGCTGTGTGAAGTTTCTAACATATTGAATAAAGGATAGAATATCACCAACTGTAATCGTACCTTGTGCTGCGAGTATTCCACCAAGAAGTGCAACCGCAACATAACCTAAATTACCAATGAAATTCATGATTGGCATCATAAGTCCTGATAGAAACTGTGATTTCCATGCTGAATTATATAATACACTATTGTTCTTTTCAAATTCAATTAAAATATTTTCTTCTCTGTTAAAAGCTTTTACGATATTATGACCACCGTATACCTCTTCTACTTGACCATTTACATGACCTAGATATTCCTGTTGTTCTTTAAAATATTTTTGTGATGTCTTAACAACGAAAGAAATTAAGACTGCAGAAACAGGAAGTATAATAAATGTCACCAAAGTAAGCAATGGACTTATTGTAAGCATCATAATAAGTACACCAATAATCATTGTAACTGAAGTGATTAGTTGTGTTACACTTTGATTTAAACTCATACCAAGTGTATCAACATCATTCGTTACTCTTGAAAGTACTTCACCATGAGTGCTCTTATCGAAGTAATCCATTGGCATTCTATTGATTTTTTCAATCAGTTCTCTTCTTAATCTAAAACTAATCTTTTGAGCAATGCCAGACATAATAAATCCTTGAATAAATGAAAACACTGCACTAATCACATATAAACAAAGAAGAAATATTAGAATACCGCCAACTTTATCGAAATTAATTCCAGCTCCTCCCGTGAATTTAGATGAAAAACCAGTAAATATTTCAGTAGTTGCCTTACCTAGAATTTTTGGCCCAGCAATTGAAAATATGGTACTTCCAATTGCAAATACAATTACCGCAATAATAGCAATATTATAACTTCCAATATATTTAATCAGTTTCTTAATTGTACCTTTAAAATCTTTTGCCTTTTCGGCAGGCCCCATACCCATTCCCATTGGTCCACGCATTGGACCACGTCTAGGACTTCTTTGTGTTGATTGTTCTTCACTCATGTCTATACCTCCTTGCTTTCAAAGTTTTTTTGCTCGTCAGCAATTGCCGTAATATCATCTTCTGAAAGCTGTGACATAGCAATTTGTCTGTAAACCTCATTATTTATAAGAAGTTCCTTGTGCGTACCCACACCTGCTATCTTTCCTTCGTCAATGACGATTATTTGATCAGCATGAAGTATTGTACTAATTCTTTGTGCAACAATGATTACGGTTGCATCACCTGTATTTTCTTTTAATGCCTGTCTGAGCGCAATATCTGTCCTATAATCTAAAGCTGAAAAGCTATCATCAAATATGAATATTTTAGGCTTTTTAGCAATTGCTCGCGCAATTGATAATCTTTGCTTCTGTCCACCAGAAACATTTGTACCACCCTGTGAAATAGAACTTTCATATTTATCTTCTTTATCATTTATAAAATCTTGGGCTTGTGCAATACGTGCGGCATTAGATACTTCTTCGGCTGTAGCAGATTCATTACCAAATTTTAAATTAGATTCAATCGTTCCAGAGAATAATACAGCTTTCTGTGGTACATATCCAATCATTTCCCTAAGGTCATGTTGAGTCATATCTCTAACATCAATCCCGTCAATCGTAAGACTTCCACTTGTTACATCATAAAGTCTTGGAATAAGATTAATTAATGTAGATTTACCACTACCCGTACTACCAATAATTGCTGTAGTCTCACCAGGTTTCGCTGTGAAATCAATATGCTCAATTACACAATCAGCAGCCTTAGGATATGTAAAGGACACATCATTAAACTGAACAATTCCTTTTCCTTCTGATTTCTTTGGATTAATTGGATCAAAAATTGTTCCTTTTGTATTCATTACTTCATCAATTCTGCCTGCAGCAACGCCTGCTCTTGGTAACATGATTGAAACCATTGTAATCATAAGGAATGAAATAATAATTTGCATTGAATAAGTAATAAATGCCATCATATCTCCAACTTGAAGTGTACCCGCATCAATTCCCTTTCCGCCAAACCAAATAATCATAACGGCAACACCATTCATAACAAACATCATGATTGGCATCATAAATGTCATAACACGATTTGTAAATAACTGCGTTTTTGTAAGTTCTTTATTTGCCACATCAAATCTTTTTTCTTCATGCTTTTCACGACTAAATGCTCTAATAACAGGAAGTCCTGTAAGAATTTCTCGAGCAACTAAATTAACTTTGTCAACTAAAACCTGTACTAACTTAAATTTAGGCATTGCAACTGTCAATAATACAACAATCATTAACATGATTACACCAACGGCTGTTGCAATTATCCATGCCATTGAAGATTCTGTATGAATCACTTTAATTACACCACCGATTCCAAGAATAGGCGCATAAAATACCATTCGAAGCAGCAAGACAATAACCATCTGAACTTGCTGTATATCATTTGTGCTTCTTGTAATAAGCGAAGCGGTTGAATATTGGTCCATTTCAGTATTGGAGAAGCCAACTACACTTCTAAATACATTTAATCTAAGATTCATACCAATTCTTGCAGCTGCTCTAGATGCTAACAGACAAACAATTATCGTACATACCATTGCTGCCATTGCTACGCCAAGCATTTTCGCGCCAGTTGTAAGCATATAACTATTTTGTTGCTTATTGATATCAATTCCAAGTTTTTCTTTTTCAGAAATGATAACCTTAGCTGTTGCCGTATCAATTGCTGTATTTCCCATTACAGAAATTTTTTTTGTAACACCTGTAATTATCTGCGTTCTAGCTTCAAATGGCATATTTGATACTTGAGCAATTGAATACTGATCAGAAGAACCAATCATATATACAGCAACCATTGGTGTCTGTATGATATCGTTTAACGTAGTAATATCTGCTTCTTTTTGTGTGTTGAGCTTATAAGCTGCAACATTATATTCGTTCGATTCAACATAAAACTTATCTAATGTATTGATTTGGTCCTCTGTCAAGAAAAGTTTTATAGAGTTAAACGTTTCTGCTGTTATTGTGTCTGGAACTGCATTTTCAATTCCATATTTTGAAATACCAATATCTACAATGTTAGATGTATACTGTGGTAATGCCAAATCACAGGTTGCTTGTAAAATTAATAATCCAAAAATAATTAGAACAGATAACCATTCCTGCTTTAAGTATTTAAATATCTTCAACATAAAATTAAATCCCTTTCTTTACTACTATTCTTTTTCTTCATTTTTTTTCTCACGCATTTGTATTTCCTCAGTTGTAATTTCATACATTTTTTCCATAAGTTCTAACAGTTTATCTGCATTCTCCTTACCAAATTTATTAAAAATGGACTGTGTAAATTCATCTATCTCATTTTTTATACAAATGAATTTTTCTTTTCCTTTTTTAGTAAGTTCAATATGCACCTGACGCTTATCTTCCTTATTAACTTTCTTTTCGATATAGCCATTGTCTTCTAAATCACCAATTGTCTTAGAAGCTGCAGCATTCGTCATCTTCATTGTATCTGAAATCTGTGAAACAGTTGCTGTTCCAAACTCATTAATTGTAGAGTCTATACGGAGTAACATCATATATTCACTTTTTTTCATTCCAATCGTTTTATCTAAATAATTGTTATTTCTAAACTTATGCATAATATTCACAAATTTCATATGAGTACCACATTTCATGCTGTTATCTTCCTTCAATTCTTCACCTTCCTTCATCAATATATATATGCAATATATAGTCAACTGGGACAATTATTAACCAAGTTAACTATCAACCTTGTTAATGTTATTTTACTCATTTTTTTTGAATTGTCAATAGATATATGTGGAATTTAAAAATATTAATAAATATTTTATATTTTTAAATTTTTATTAACATTTGAATTTGAAAATATCCCATATAGAATTATAATCTACTTGGGATATTCATGTCATTCAAATCTTACTTGTATAATTATTTTGTATTCATTTTTGATTATTTTTTTATTCGATTTTGTTTTTATTTGCTTTATCTCGTAGGTATTATTTCAAGCCAATAGCCATCTGGATCCACTATGAAATAAATTCCCATCTTAATGTTATCGAGACAGATACAGCCCATTTCTTCATGTAGTTTATGTGCAGCCTCAAAATCATCTACTCGAAAGGCCAAGTGGAACTCATTATCGCCTAGTTCATATTTATCTTTTTTGAAATCTCTTAACCAGGTTAATTCAAGATTGTATTCCGTTAAGCCGTCTCCTAAGTAAACTAATATAAAAGAACCATCCTCAGCGTTCTTTCTTCTTACCTCTTCCAGCCCTAATGCTTTCTTATAAAATTCTAATGATCTATTCAGATCTACTATATTAAAATTATTATGATTGAATGTGAATTTCATAAATCTCCTCATTTCTGCACTACTTTGTGTGCTTAAAATCTCTTATTGATAATATCGTTATATTAGATTTCCCTATATTTATTTCACAATACCCCTGATAAATAATTTCTTTTCAACTGGCTTTTTTGAAAATGTATAAGTCCCATTGAATCGTTCTTTCGCATTCGCAAGTTTTACTGAATTATTTGCGTATATGGTAGCAATCGAATCCCCTTTTTCAACTTTATCTCCCACTTTTTTATGAAGAACTAATCCTACTGCTAAATCGATTTTGCTCTCTTTGGTCTCTCTTCCGCCACCTAAAAGCATTGATACAATACCAATCTCTTCAGACTCAATATGTTCAACATATCCTTCTTCACTTGAGATGATTTCCTCAACAATAGAAGCCTTTGGTAATAAATCCATATTGAATACTGCAGCTTTATCGCCACCCTGTGCTTCAACAAATTCAGCTAATTTGTTAAGTGCTGTTTTATTTTCAATTGTTTCAAGGAGCATTTTTCTTGCTTGCGCTTCACTGGTTGCTGTTTTAGTTCCAATCAGCATATAGGTTCCTAATATAACGCATAGTTCTAATAGTTCACTAGATCCCTTGCCGTTTAAAGTGTCAATTGCCTCAATTACTTCAAGTGCATTTCCAACTGCAAATCCAAGTGGTTGATCCATATCAGAAACAATCGCCACCGTTTTTCTTCCAGCATTATCGCCTATTTTAACCATTTCTTTTGCCAATGCAAATGCGTCTTCTTCTTTTTTCATAAATGCGCCACTACCAGTCTTAACATCAAGAACAATTACATCTGCTCCGGCCGCAATTTTCTTACTCATAATGCTACTTGCAATCAGAGAAAGATTATCCACAGTTGCAGTGACATCCCTAAGTGCATATAATTTTTTGTCTGCAGGAGCAAGATTGCCTGTCTGACCTGTAATTGCAATTTTAATTGAATTTACATTTTTAATAAATTGTGCTTCGCTCATAGAAGTTGAAAATCCAGGAAAGCTTTCTAGCTTATCGATTGTTCCACCTGTATGTCCAAGTCCTCTACCTGACATCTTTGCTATTGGGACTCCAAGTGCAGCAACCATTGGTCCAACAACAAGAGATGTCTTGTCACCAACACCACCAGTGCTATGTTTGTCAACCTTAACCCCCTCTATTGCAGATAAATCAAGGATATCCCCACTGTTTGCCATAGCCATCGTTAAATCGACCGTTTCTTTATCAGTCATTTTATTAAAGTAAACCGCCATCAAAAATGCTGACATTTGATAATCAGGGATTTCACCTTTGGTATATCCCTGAATCATATAATCGATTTCGTCTTTCGATAATTCCTCTTTATTTCTTTTCTTCATGATCAAATCATACATTCTCATATTTGTTTTGATGCTTATCGCATATCTCCTTCATTGATTGATTTTATTGAATTCTTTTAAGAAAACTTTCTCCAACACTAAGCGGTTTTAGTTTAAATATATCAGCAACCGTCTGTCCGATATTTGCAAACGTTTTTCCTGAGCCAAGATTTATGTTTTTCTTAATATTTCGGCCATAAACAAGCAGAGGAACATATTCTCTTGAATGATCTGTGCTTGGCGTTGTTGGATCACAACCATGATCAGCTGTTATCAACAAAATATCGTTTTCCTTCATAGAATTCATTATTTCAGGAAGGCGTTCATCAAATTCCTTCAGTCCATTTGCATATCCTACGAAATCATTTCTATGGCCCCATTTTGAATCAAACTCCACTAAATTCGTAAATATCAATCCTTTATTTGATTGCTTCATATAATCAATTGTAACATCAATTCCATGCTGATTATCTCGCGTATGAAGTGCCTCTGTAATACCTTCTTTTGCAAATATATCTTCGATTTTTCCTACGCCTATAACATCAAAACCATTGTCCCTTAATCTATTTAATACATTATCAAATGGCGGTTTTAATGAAAAATCACATCTATTAGATGTTCTTTCATATACACCGTTCGCTCCAATAAATGGTCTTGCAATCACTCTTGCGACCGCATTTTCACCCTGAAGTATCTTCCTTGCAATTCTACAAATTCTATATTGTTCTTCTATTGGAAATACACTTTCATGTGCTGCAATCTGA
>Ga0302173_10000958_pt1 | contig 14810 bp, 8 predicted proteins | sample I_Fen_N3_1_FD_198785 | JGI IMG/M metagenome (GOLD analysis project Ga0302173, IMG submission 198785) | Peat permafrost microbial communities from Stordalen Mire near Abisko, Sweden - I_Fen_N3_1 | ecosystem: Environmental > Terrestrial > Soil > Wetlands > Permafrost | place: Sweden: Abisko... | reverse complement strand
AGCATATCTTCTACTTCCATTTTTAAGGAATGTATATTTCCCTTAACACGGGCACTGCTAGGTTGGTGAATCATCACCTTAGCATTAGGCAATGCTAGCCGTTTAGTAATTGTTCCTCCGGCCAGGATCAAAGATGCTCCTGATGCAGCTAATCCCAAATTTATTGTAGATACATCAGGTACAATGTACCTCATTGTATCATATATAGATATAGCTGCCTCTGCTCCTCCACCGCGAGAGTTTATATATATGCTGATATCCTCATCATTCTCAGTATCATCATAAAGATCAGTCTCCGAATCCAGTTGTAACAAGAGACCGATAAACCTATTGGCGAAATATTTCTTAATTTCTTTGCATAGAAAGAGTGCTCTTTCTTTGTAAAGTCGTTCGTATATGCCAATCCAAGTCGGTTTATCCTCGGGAAAACGCCTATAAGGGACCTTTGGTATACCTAGAGGCATATCAAATTCCTCCTTTTTTGTATTTTTGGAAATAACTAATAGATTGGATTTCTTTTCTTTTAGTTATTCTTTTATCCGTCTAGGGTCAATCAATAACAAAACGCATTATTCCAATATATCAAATATCGATTCCAATGACTTTTGCTACTAGAACCTTCCCAACCACGATTCTTGCTTTTCTTCCCATCCTTAAATAAAGAATTCGATATTCTCATATATAAAAAAAATATTTGAGGAAAGGCTATAATCAAATTCTTGATTAGATCTTCTTAAATCAATTTTATTTCTTTAATGTAATGGGTTTCTTTTTATTTTTTTATTTTCTAATAAATAGAAATAAGAAAAAGAAAATTCATTTTAATGAATTGAATTCAAAATAAAAATATAGAGTAATCTTATCTTATTTAAGCTCGAAACGTTTTGTAATCTTCAACCAATTATGTGCTTCAATATAATTGCTTGGAGTAAGCGCTATAGCTTGTTTCCAATACTCAACAGCTTGATTGGACCAAGCCTCTGCAATTTCAGAATCGCTCTCTAGAATGGTCTTTTCTCCCCGGTCGGAATAGAGAATTCTTTCCCTTAGAACTGTACTTGAGAGTTTCCTACCTCATACGGCTCAGTAATCTATTCTTTTTTTTTTTTTATCTATATTTGAATTTTGATTTCTTTTATCCATCATACGGATCCAGAATATCCAAAAAGAAATAAAACGAACGATTTGTTTCGTTTACCTCTAGTAATACTATATCGCCATCCCGTACAAATGTATCGACTAAGTGGTCGAACATTTTACAAGGGACGAGGTGTCCTGGCTCTAGCCTGGCGTAGAGGATCCTTTCGTCCATCTCCTCATACTCGCCTATTATTTCGGCCACAACGAGGTTCCAAACCCATGAGGATCCGTTCTTTTTTGGTGTCTCTTCCATTCGCTCTCCACTTGATAATCATCTTTTTGAATTTATCTTGTTTCATCTTAGAGAAATCTTTATTATATCATTTCAATAATTTAATGGACTCTTCTTTTATTGAATCAATATTATGCAATTAGAAAATTACTAACAAAAATATTATTAAAGAATCTTAGAATTCTTTATTGAATTCGATGAAATGGTTCTTTAATAATGATTCTTTAATATAGCTAGAATGACCCTCTCTTTATATATCTAGAATTACCCTCGCAAATTGCGGACGCTAATTTGTTAAGAATCCATCGAATTGAAACTATATCTTTATTGTTGGCTGGAATTGGAATATGCACGAGATCTGGATCACAATCTGTATCGATTAAGCAAATTATCGGAAGACCCAAAACAAGACATTCTCGAAAAGCTATATAATCTGTTTGCTGATCAATGATGATCACAATATTAGGTAACTTCCGCATATATTTGATTCCACCGAGATATGTTTCCAAAGTAGATAATTCTCTCTTCAAGATTGCTGCATATCTTTTGGGAATAGAGTTTAATGTGCCATCCTCTTCTAAGGATTTTAAATACCATAACCTAGAGAGTCTCCTTCGCGTAATGGACCAATTTGTTAACATACCACGAAACCATTTTTTATGAACATAATGACACCGAGCCCTTATTCCAGCCAACGCTACTAAATCCGCGACTTCTTCTGGGAATTTTTGAGTACCAACAATTAAAATGTTTTTTTTTTTACTTGCTGCATCAAAAAGTAAATCACAAGCTTCTGATAAAAAACGAGCAGTTTTAGCGGGATTTGTAATATGTATACCTAAACGTTTGTATTTGGGCTTTAGAAGGATATAAGGAGTGATTTTAGGATGCCATGTCCTTTTATAACTACCTAAATGAACTCTTGCTTTAATCATCTCTTCAAAATTGATGTTCCAATACCTTTTTATAATTTTTGGTACTTTTTTTAATCTTTTCATGATGTCTCCCACATCATTGACACTTGAAATAAATAAATAATTGTTCCGATGGAACCTTCTACCGGTAATTTACCATTGATGCATGACACAAATCCTAAACAATTTTTAGAATTACTTATTTGATTTGATTGACTCTGACTCGATTGATCAAAAAATCCATAATCAGATTAGTTAAAAAAAAAATAGTTAAGGTAAGAAATGAATCCGTTTTCATTTAAGTTAATGATAATGAAATCTTATGAAAGATTTTTTTTTAGAAATGAGAATCTAGATTATTTGTCATGTCAGAACATAATAATTCTTTATGATGTAACATAATATCTTTCATTTCCAACTCAAATAGATTTTCTATTTTTTTTTCTAAAGCAAAGCTCTTATCTTGTCTTGAAGGATGCACATTTTTTTTAAATTCGGTACCAATAGGTAGAATTCTTCCCAGAACAACGTTTTCTTTCAGACCTTTCAACCAATCAATACGACCTCGCAGAGCAGCTTTTGCTAAAACTCGAGCGGTTTCTTGAAAACTTGCTTCAGATATGAAACTTTGAGTATTTAGAGAGGCTCTTGTTACTCCCAATAAGATTGCCCGATAAAAGATTGATTCATCCAAAGCGCGTCCTGCTCGTTCCGCTCGTAATAACCCAATTAACTCTCTAGGTAAAAAGACATTAGACATTGCATCTTCTGAAACCAAGACTTTTGATGTTACTTGATGTACAATAATCTCGATATGTCTATTATGGATATGTACCCCTTGAGATCGATAAACCTTTTGGATCTCATTAACCAAAGAAATACGACTTTGGGCTATGGTTAGCTCAGCTCCAATGAAGAAAACCCAAGGTACTCCAAGAATTCTTGGTATACGTTCGTTCCAACCTTCAACCTTCCTTTTTAGGTTTATCAATAGTAAATCAATCGAACGCGCTTCGAAAAATTTCTCTACTTTTGGAAGACCTTGCGTTATATCACTAGATCTCGATTTTTCATATAGAAATGTAACTAATGCATCTCCTTTATAAAAGATTTCCCCATAATGACCATGAATGGTTGTGCCTGAAGTGAGCAAATAGGGCTTAGCTGATCTTATAACTAAGGAATCAAGATTGATAATTACAATTTGACCAGATTTTTTGACATATGGTTCGTCTTGAAAAAGACACAAATTTTCGCAAATAAATTGTCCAAGACTTATTTTTGTCGATGTCTCTTCCCAACTATTGTCGTGAAAGAAAGGGCACCAATTCCAATTGAATGGGTTCAAAAAGAAGTTTATCATTGGATCCGGACTGTAAATTCTGGTATTCTCATCTATTAAACAGTATTCAGCAACCTCAGGTTGAAGTATTCTACATATATTATAGATTTGAATCAATACTTTGAAAATCTGTTCCAAAAAAGATGCGATGACACATGGATCAAACTGAGGATTTTCTATATATAGTATAATAAGGAGGCGATGATCTATGTTGAGTAGCAGGAAAACCTCTTTCAAATTGTCAAAAAAATCAAACCAATTATCAAAATCAAAATATTTATTTAATAAGATCTCATTATGAGTTACTAAATTAAAAAATGAATAAAAATTCGTTATTTTAGATACAATAGCACCTAGCGGACCCAAAACAAATAATAGGGGATTCCTTTTTTTTCTCACAGTATTCTTTTTGAATCGATGCATTTGAGAACGAGAACAGTTGGACGATGGTAATATTATTAAAGATTGATAATCCTTGTTTCGATTTAACAAAGTACCCATAGTTCCTTTATGTTGACTAGATGGACTAAATGATTGCATTTTCGTCTTGGAATAAAAAGGATTGATATTGCTACGATCTAATACATTATCAGGAATAGGATCTAATGTATTATCAGGAATGAATCCTGAACTTGCTCTTTCATATCTTTTTCCAATATATGAGGGCTTAATTAACTCAATTTTGATGAAATTGCGAATTAAATAATTTGTCTTTATCTCAACAAATGAAGCATGAACCTCTTCTTCTGAAGCATGAACCTCTTCTTCTTCTTCTTCTATAGAACTATTTTGTTTTTGGTCCCAATTCAATACTAAACAAGTCCGAACTAATTGAATAGTCTTAAGACAAATTATTCGAATTGACTTGCTATCTCTATAACGATAACGGAAATAATTGACAATTCTAAATTGGAGATTGTCTTTTTCTTGCACGAGATCCTGAGGGAAAAGTGTTGCTAAATCAATCTCATCAGGTATTTCATATGTAATTACAGGTCTAATCGAAACAAAATACTTTTTATTGATAGGTGTGATCCCTTGAACATAGATCCAATCTTTCGATTTTTTGAATTTTTTTTTTTCTGTTTCTCGTGGTATCAAAATATCGCTCTGCCTGGATATCTTATCTGGAAAATGAATATCTCCAGAAAAGATTTTTAGTTCAATATATTTTCTTGTTTTCTCCACTTGGACTAATCCACCCATTCGGCTTCTTTTATTTAAAGTGAGCCATGTATTTACGCCAATGATACTATTGTTCCGGACTCTTATAGAAGAGGATCTCGGTAAGATATGCACTTCTTCGGGAATGAAAAAAAACGGATCCACTTTACTTTGGTATTCCGTGCTAAATTCTTGTGTTCCTTGATCCTCGATCAATGTTTGGTATTGCGGACTTAATTCTTGTGTTCTTTGATCCTCAATTAACATTTGGTATTCTGTCAATTCTTTTATTTCTTCATTCTCAATCAATGTTTGGTATTGCGGACTTAATTCTTGTGTTCCTTGATCCTCAATTAACATTTGGTATTCTGTCAATTCTTTTATTTCTTCATTCTCAATCAATGTTTGGTATTGCGGACTTAATTCTTGTGTTCCTTGATCCTCAATTAACATTTGGTATTCTGTCAATTCTTTTATTTTTTCATTCTCAATCAATGTTTGGTATTGCCGACTTAATTCTTGTGTTCCTTGATCCTCAATTAACATTTGGTATCTTGTCAATTCTTTTATTTCTTCATTTTCAATCAATGTTTGGTATTCCGGACTCAATTCTTGCGTTTCTTGATCTTTGATAAATGTTTGGTATTCCAGACTCAATTCTTGTGTTTCTTGATCCTTCATGAACATTAGGTATTCCAGAGATTCGTTTATTGCTTTATTCTTAATAAATGTTTGGTTTTGGTATTGCAGATTCAATTCTTCTGTTTCTTCATCCTCAATAAACATTTGGTATTCCGGAAATTCTTTTATTCCTTCATTCTCAATCAATCTTTGGTATTCCAAAGTCAATTCTTGTATTTTTTGATACTCAATCAACATTTGATATTTTTGATATTCAATCAACATTTTGTATTCCGAACTAAATTCTTCTATTTCTTGATCCTCAATTAACACCTGGTATTCCGGAAATTCTTTTATTCCTTGATCCTCAATCAAATCGTCTTTTTTTATGATTGACTCGATCTCATATTGAATAATTCCCGAATTACTTCTTCTGTATCGTGGATCATCAAAATAAGCAAGAATACTATTTTGATAGAAAATACCGTTTATAGGTATCGCCATCGAAATAACAAAACAGGATATTAGTTCTTTTTCTTCTTCTTTATCTTTATCATATTTTAACGGGATAATTAATCGGTTTCTTCGCTTTTTCGTCAACAAATAAGACTTCTCTTGCAAAATAGAAGGATATATGAAATTCGAATGATTGTTCGATATGATTTGATCAGTCGGTGAATGCTCAACAATTTCCCCGTTACTAGAAGTATTCAACAATTTATATCTTAGTTCATTATTAGCTTTTGTATTAGTTTTTGAGGGGTCAGAAATAGAAATATATCTTTCTTCAACAGAAAAAGAATCAACATTCATTTGATCTTGATCCTTGTGTACCGGAAAAGACACTCTATCGGATCTGCAAGGACTTCCTGCCAATACCCATAAATGGCTTGTTTTTGGTAATAGATGCACGTTACTATCTCTATGTTTAGGTGTATGGTAGACATCGGTACTCCAGTGCAGTTCTCCTCCTGATTCCGAAAAAATATGTTTTTGTACTCTCTCCTTAAAAGGAAAAGTAGACATTCCGGTACGAATCTCAGCAATAACTTGTTCTGATTCTACATATTGATCACTTTGAACTAAAATCAAACTTTTCGAGGGGATACTCACATTATGGATAATATCTCGACTCTCTATAGTTACATAGAAATCTGTAGAACACAGAAAGGCAGGATGCCCATGACGGGTACGTGTGGGATGAAGCAAATCCTCATTGAATTTGATTTTTCCATGAAAAGGAGTTCGTATATGTTGGGCAGTACCACCTGTGAATACTCCACCAGTATGAAAAGTTCTTAATGTGAGCTGAGTTCCTGGTTCCCCAATCGATTGACCCGCAATAATACCTACGGCTTCTCCCAATTCAACCAAATCGCCATGAGTGGGACTCCGACCATAACATAATTGACAAATCCAAGATGTACTCCTGCAAGTGAAAGGAGTTCTAATATATATTGATTGTGTTCGAAAAGTTCTAAATCGATTGACCAGTCCAATCCCAATATCTTGATTTCGAGTGGCAATGCATCGTAGACCGATATAGATATCATCTGCTAATACACGACCGATTAGTGTTTGGACAAAAATGGTTTCTGTCATCCCATTTTGAGGACTCACAGAAATACCTCGGATAGTACCACAGTCTCTTCTACGTACAATAATGTGTTGAACTACTTCAACAAGTCTACGAGTAAGATATCCAGCATCTGCTGTTCGGATAGCAGTATCTACAACTCCTTTGCGAGCTCCATAACAAGAAATTATATATTCAGTCAAAGAAAGTCCTTCGTGTAAATTGCTTTGAATGGGTAAATCAATCATTTGTCCTTGGGGATCTGACATTAATCCTCTCATACCTACTAATTGGTGTATCTGAGATGCATTTCCCCTAGCTCCCGAAAAAGACATTAAATAGACTGGATTAGAAGGATCAGTCATCTGAAAATTTGGATTCATTTCTTGTTTCAAATATTCACTTGTAGCATACCATATTTCAATAGATTGACGTAATTTTTCTACTGCATGTACATTTCCATAATGATGGTGTTTCTCCAAAATAGAAGTTTGTTGTTCAGCATCTTGAACTAACCATTGTTTCGATGACATTGTTAAAAGATCATCAATTCCTAATGAGATAGATGTAGTAGTGGCTTGATGGAAACCTAAAGTCTTTAATTGATCTAGGATATAGGATGTATATCCCATTCCAAAATGCACTATTAATCTGCTAATAAGTCGTTTTATAGCAGTTCCATTTATGACTTTATTGTAGTAAAAGGCTTGTTTTGTATCTTTTTTTGTCATAATTACTTCTTTATTTGAGTAGGATTCGACAATAGACATGAGTTAGTGATTTGAAGATAGAATATCCTTTATCTTACTTTTTATTCATGCAGAAATAAAGAAATTAATGAAATTGGAAAAACCCGGGATTTCGCCGCCTGGGAAGGGGCATGACCTAATCTAATTTTTGAATTGAAATAGTGTATCAATTATAGTGTATCAATTCGACTAAACCCTTGTATGGCTTCTTCTATTTCTCGATAAAAAGAAATATGACCAAGAGTGGTTCGAATGTATATACAACGGATTTCTTCTTTTGCACTTCTTATTATAAGATAATGCCCATAAATCTCATGAGAAGTACCCAAAGATCCATATTGAACTTCAATGGGAAGTTCATTTGACCCAATAAAAGGTTGATCTTTATTTAATTTCCATTGGAGCCACAAAGGATTATCTAAACTGATTCTTTTTTGCCGATAAGCTCCAAGTGCATCATATGAGCTAGAAAAATAAGGTTCTTTTTCTTTATTATATTTAGAGTTTATATTGTCAACTGGTTCATTTTGATAGTTTCTGGAATTATATAGATTATACCTATTTGCACAAATCCCTCGACGATTTCCCATGGTTAATATATAGAGTCCAATAAGCATATCTTGAGTTGGTACACAAATAGGATCTCCAATAGCTGGAGATAACAGGTTTGTATGAGAAAACATAAGTAAACGAGCTTCCGCTTGAGCTTCTAAAGATAAAGGTAAATGAACAGCCATTTGATCTCCATCAAAGTCTGCATTAAAACCCTTACAAACTAATGGGTGTAAATAAATAGCACGCCCCTCCACTAAAATGGGTTGGAAGGCCAATATGCCTAATCTATGCAGAGTTGGTGCTCTATTCAGTAATACAGGATGCCCCTGCACAACTTCTTGAAGTATTTCCCATACAATAGGTTCTTTTTCCCGCTCCTTAATCTGCCTTTTAGCAGTCGCTGTGTTAGAAGCGAAATGTTTCCTAATTAGATCACGGATTATAAATGCTTGGAAAAGCTCTATTGCGATTTCTCGAGGTAATCCGCATTGATGTAATGAAAGAAAAGGACCCACAACAATGACAGAACGCCCTGAATAATCAACCCGTTTACCAAGCAAAGTCTCGCGGAATCTTCCTTCTTTCCCTCCAAGGATATCTGAAAAAGATTTGTAAACTTTATCTTTACTAAAACCATCCTTACTTGGTTCGTGGAACCCAATATCAAGAAGTATATCTACAGCTTCTTGTAATAATTTGACCTGAGAATTTACAACATCTCTGTCCGAACATACACGTGGGACTAATAACTCGCTAAGAAGATCATTCCGACGAATAACTCTTCTATAGAGCTCATTAATATCCGAACTTATTAGCTTACCCCCATCTATTTGAATAATGGGTCTCAATTCGGGAGGAAGAACTGGTAATAAGTACAAAATCATCCATTCAGGTTCTATATTTGTTTGAAGAAAATGTTTAGCTAATCCCATACGTCTAACCAAAAAATTCTTTCTTATTTGAATTTTTCTTTTTTCCCATTCATTTTCAGTAGATTCTTCGTCTGCTAAGTCTGGTAATTTTTTCCATTCTACTAATGAATTCTCGATAATAATTCGCAAATCTAAATCAGCTAATTGCTCTCTAATAGCATCAGCTCCTATAAGAATTTCTCGATTTTGAAATGTCTTGAAGCCCCGAGTACTAAAAAAAAGTGGAATGCTGTATTTCCGGGATTGGATTTCATGTTCGAATAAACCTCTTAATCGTAAGAAAGTCGGTTTTTTAGCTATGGGCCTAGCAAAAGAAGAATCAAGATAGGTTCCTATAGGATTCCCCCCTCTGAAATCGGACGTGAAGGTTTCCTCTCATCCGGCTCAAGTAGTTGCACTAACTAAATAAAGAAAAAAAGAGTTCTTTCTTATTTTTAGACTTTTTCGAAAAAAACTGAAAAAGAACTACTCTTTACTCAAGTTCCCAGTAAAAACCAATCTCTCATTGATTCATTCTTTCTTTACTTGAATTTGATGAATGAAATGAGAATGTCAAATTATTGAGTAGTCTACTTCCCTGATGAATTCTCTTAAAGACTTCTGATAAAGATTTCTGATTTTTGAATTCATACGGGATTTATTTGTCTATATCTCATTCCCTTTAATCTTTTAGGTCCCTACTCACCTCGACGGTTATGCCTTAATATCCCTTGAAGCATATATGCGATAGATAAACTCCTGTAACCATACTATATTTGCTTGCTTAAGCAAAATCTTTCTCTGAAAGAAATGGAATAATAAAACCCCATTTCAAAAGATTTTCACAAGGTATGACTAGCTATTCCTGTTTATCTATTACAGAATGGACCATGGATTAATTCCCCTTTAAATTGGAAGTATAGAATATACTCAAAATCCTAAGTTTCATGTTATTTCTTCCAAAACACATGTCAGAGCCAGGGCATCCCAATTGGATCGAATGGGATGACAGTTTCTCAATTCAAACCTGTTAAATGAGAATTTTGATCAAATCACACACCGCAATATACTAGGCTTTTTAATTCCTTAAGGGATTTATCTAAAAGATTTGCGATATAACTAGGAAGACGTTTTAAATACCACACATGAGTCACTGGACATGCGAGTTTGATATACCCCATTTGATATCTTCGTATTCGAGAGTTACCAAATTCTACTCCACATTCTTCACAAAATTCTTTTTCAGCCCCAATCTCCTTATATTTTCCACACGCACAAAATCCACTTTTTATGGGTCCAAAGATTCTTTCGCAAAATAATCCATTTTTTTCTGGTTTCTTGCTTTTATAATGAAAAGTCTGAAGGTTGGTTACCTCTCCAAGTATGATTTCCCCATTAGGTAGGATTTTGGTCGCCCAAGCCTTTATTTGTTGAGGAGAAACTGGTCCAATTTGAAGTTTTTGATGTTTATACTGGTTAATCATAAAATAAGATTGAAATAATGATTAATTCAGATCACACTTCCTTCCTATGAATCTGGAAGTTCTTTTCAGATACAAAGAAATAATTCAATTCTAGAGCCAAAGAGCGTAGTTCTCGAACGAGTACTCGAAAAGTTTCTGGAACATCATCCTGAGGATTAGGTGTTCTTCCTCCAATAAGCATAGTATTTAATATTTCCTTACGAGTTCTAATATGATCAGATTTATAAGTAAGCATCTCTTGTAAAATATGAGCAACACCAAATCCTTCTAGAGCCCAAACTTCCATTTCTCCTACGCGTTGTCCCCCTTGGTTGGCCCTTCCTCTAACGGGTTGTTGTGTAACAAGTGTGTAAGGCCCGGTAGAACGTCCATGGATTTTATCATCCACTTGATGAATTAATTTTAGGATATAGGACTTTCCTATTAGAACAGGTTGTTCAAAAGGATCTCCTGTTCTTCCATCAAATATTATGCTTTTTCCAGGATATTCGGGCTCAAAAACCCATGGATTTTTTGTTTGTTTACTGGCTTCATATAATTCAGAAAACACTAGTTTTCTCGAAGCTTCTTGCTCATATCTTTCATCAAAGGGTGCTATTCGATAATGTCTCTTTAGGAGATCCCCTGCTAATCCAAGTGAGCATTCAAATATCTGGCCCACATTCATTCGTGAAGGTACTCCCAAGGGATTGAAGACCATATCAACAGGTGTTCCATCTTGCAAATAGGGCATATCTTGTCTAGGCAAAATCTTGGAAATGATACCTTTATTCCCATGTCTTCCAGCTACTTTATCACCTACTTTGATTTGACGTTTCTGTAAGACATATACAGAAACCATTTCTAAAATATCACTGGAACTGTCCTTCTCAATCCATTTTACATCAATAACAAGACCTCTTCCGCCTATAGGTAGTCTTAAAGAAGTTTCTTCTGTAGAAGATAATTCTGTGCCAAGCATAGCCCCTAAAAATCTGTCCTCTGGGAACGATTCATCCTCTGTTGGCGTTAATTTACCTACTAAAATATCACCGGTTTCTACCCAAGATCCCAGCATCACAATCCCATTCCTATCCAAATTACGGAGAAAATAAGTCTCGAGATGGGGTATTCCCTTAGTGATTCTTTCAGCGCCTTGATTTGTCATATAAGTTTTAATCTCATATTTCCGAATATTAAAAGAAGTCAAAATATCTTCACATATCAAGCGTTCGCTAATTAGTACCGCATCTTCAGAATTATAACCCTCCCACGGCATATAAGCTACTAATAGGTTTTTTCCTAAAGCGAGTTCCCCCCCAACTGTAGCGGCACCATCCGCTAAAATTTGACCTTTTTTGACGCATTGACCTCCCTGAACCCGGGATTTTTGATGGAGAAAAGTTTTTTTGTTGGAACCTTGATACTTAACTAACGGAATACTTTCAGTATTCCCATTCCTTGAAAAGGAGATCTTGTGACTATCAGTATAAAAGATCTTTCCCTGATGCTCAGCTATAACTGAAAACCCCGAATCTACAGCCGTTTGGCCTTCTAGACCAGTTCCAACAATACACTTCTCCGACTGACAAAGCGGAACTGCTTGGCGCTGCATATTCGAACTCATTAAGGCTCGATTCGCGTCATTATGCTCAATAAAAGGAATAAGAGAAGCTCCAATCGAAAAATAGTGGAAGGGACAAATGCTTCTAAGATGAATCTGTTCCCACGCAATAGTAAGGAATTCTTGACGGTATCGAGCGGGAACAACCTCCTCTTCTTGAATACCCCGATTCAAGGACAAAGAATTTCCTGCTGCTATCATAGAATATTCATCTCGAGTTGGTGATAAATAAACCATCTGTCCTTCTTTTTTCTCAGATATTTTATAAAACGGACTTTCTATAGATTCCCAACGACCAATCCGTGCATAAATAGCTAAGGATCCAATAAGTCCAACATTAATACCTTCGGATGTATCAATTGGACAAATACGTCCATAGTAGCTAGGATGAATATCTCGTATCCGAAAACTAGCAGTCTGACTTGTTAGTCCTCTAGGACCCAAAAAACTCCATTTTCGCCCATGAGCTACTTGTGCTAACGGATTTGTTTGATCGGAGACTTGTGATAAGGGGTGGAGGCCAAAAAACGATTCATAAGTAGTTGTTAATGAAGTTGAAATTACCAAATTCTGAGGACTTTTTATCCATTTATTATGAGAGATTGCTACACGTATAGTATTCCGAATCGCATTTTCTAAACGAAAGAGAGCCAATCTGAATTGATCCTGTAAGAGATCTCCTACAGAACGAATACGTTTATTCTTCAAGTGATTCATATCATCAAGTGTACCCATTTCCCATTTCAGTCCAATCAAATGATCAACAGCAGCCAATATATCCCGCGGTAACAAAAATAGGTTGTCCTGAGGTATATCAAGATTGAGTTTCCGGTTCATATTTCGTCGACCAATCCTTCCTAATTCGCATTTTGGTTTAAATTTATTTTGTACCTCCTCATATATGGACTCTGAAAATACCAAATCGTCCTCTTCTATAGAACGTAACTTTTTATAAAACTCCAAAATAGCATTTTCTGTTGAACTAATGTTAAAAAAGAGTTCGTTATCTTTCTCTCTGTCCAGGATAGACAAGAAAATCTCAGGATAACAAACATTCTCGAGAATTTCTTTCAGATTCGAACCCATAGCTGATAATAGAATTAGAATAGATATCTTTTGTTTCCTACTCACACGTGCCCATATCCTTGCTTTTCTATCCATTTCTAACTTGAATCTTCCTCCAAAATCTGATATTATAGTGCCGGTATAAACAGTAACTCCCTTATGGTCCAATTCTGAACGATAGTAAATACCAGGGCTTTGCAATATTTGATTTATTACAGTCCTATATATTCCATTTATTATAAAAGTTCCTAACGAAGTCATTATAGGAATGTTTCCTATAAAAACGGTTTGTTCCTGCATTTTTATACTGGTTTTTCGAGTTAATCCCGCGGGTACATATAATCTTACAGAATATGTAAGTGATTCATAAATAGCATCTCTTTCTTTTATCAAGGGTTCTACCAATTGATATCTTTTCACAAATAATAGAAATTCTAAATTTTGATTGATATCTTCGATTTTTTCTTCTGGAAACTTCTCAAATTCTTCCCTCAAGCCTTTAGTAATAAATCTGCAAAAGCTCTCAAATTGTATCTGATTAAACCCAGGTATTGTGGCCATTCCGTCATTTCCATTCCAAATCATCCTAATCTGAAGCTTCTTATCGAAAAAAATCCCATAGTTGCTTACTATTCATCGACTCCCTATCTAGAGAACAATCAAGTAATAATGGAATTCTTATTCTGTTTGCTAAATCACATGAAATTTTAGTTAACTCCATATATATATATCGATTTTTTTAATATAAATATATTGATATTGAGTTTTTATCGGCATTGTGTAACCAGGTAGTGTCGTAAGCAGCTCGTGTGAGAGCTCTTCTAGCAATAGTTTCTGATACTCCACTTATGAAATTTGAAAATTTAGTTAACTCCATAAGTTATAATATAAAAAAATTGAGTTTGTATAGGCATTATGTTAGCAGCTAATGCTAGCGCTCTTCTAGCAATAGTTTCTGATACTCCACTCATTTCATAAAGTATATCACCAGGTGATATAACGTATACGGAATGTTTTGATATGATTAACCGTGGTTTTTTTTTATCTGAATAATCCCATTCTGATTCTGTCGTCGTTATTGTAGGAGGTTTCTGGGGAAGTACCCAGAGTTTTCCACGACGACGGAGATACTTTTCAATTGCCCATCGTCCTGCTTCTATTTGTCTAATAGGAATTTCCGCAGGTTCAAGTGCTTGAAGAGCATATCCATACCTCTCAAAAGGAATCGAATTGACTCGATGAGATAGAGATATTCCCTTCATTATAGGGATGTTTCCTATAAAAACGGTTTGTTCCTGCATTTTTATACTGGTTTTTCGAGTTAATACCGCGGGTACATATAATCTTACAGAATATGTAAGTGATTCATAAATAGCATCTCTTTCTTTTATCAAGGGTTCTACCAATTGATATCTTTTCACAAATAATAGAAATTCTAAATTTTGATTGATATC
>Ga0302173_10000955_pt1 | contig 14894 bp, 12 predicted proteins | sample I_Fen_N3_1_FD_198785 | JGI IMG/M metagenome (GOLD analysis project Ga0302173, IMG submission 198785) | Peat permafrost microbial communities from Stordalen Mire near Abisko, Sweden - I_Fen_N3_1 | ecosystem: Environmental > Terrestrial > Soil > Wetlands > Permafrost | place: Sweden: Abisko... | reverse complement strand
AAATATTCAAGGAAGCAAATTTGATGAATTTATTAAATAATTTGATAGAACCTCTTGGAAATTTAATAGGACTGCCTAAGGAACTTATACCATTAATAATAGTGAAACCATTATCTGGGAGTGGAGCTATTGGAGTATTTACAGATATAATAAAAAATGTTGGAGCAGATACGAGAACTGGTATAATAGCATCTGTAGTAATGGGAAGTACAGAAACTATATTTTATACAATTACAGTTTATTTTGGTGCAGTAAAGGTAAAGAAAATAAGGCATACTTTGTGGGCCGCAATTTTGGCGGATATTACAGCAATAATTATGGCTATTTTTATGGTGAATAGATTCTTTTCATAAGATTATTATTATAAATGAGAATATTTAGTAAGTATCTTTATTAGTATTAATTTTTGGAGTATTATATTTAAAGAAAGAAAATATCGTAAGAAGAAAGAGGGTAAATTATGAATAAGGACGTATATATAGAAAATAGAATTAGATTTATGGAGACTATAGAAAATAATTCAATGGTAATATTATTTGCAGGAACAGCACCTAAAAAGACAGGTGATGAATTATATCAGTTTACTCCAAATAGAAACTTCTATTACTTAACAGGAATTGAAGAAGAAGAGCATATTGTTGTATTATCAAAAATTAATAATGTTGTAAGCGAAAAATTATTCTTAATGGAGTTAGATTTAGACAAGGAACTATGGAATGGAAAAACGCTAAGGGATAATGAAGGAAAAGATATATCAGGTATAAAAGATGTAATATATATGAAAGAATTTTATCCTAATATAAATAGAATTATTAATGGAACCTTAGATATTAATTTGTATTTTGATTTAGAAAGAGAGAATATAGAAGAAATAGATTCACCAGCTAATGTATTTGCAAAAGAAATAAAAAATAAATATCCACAAGTTGTAATAAGAAGCCTTTCAGGCAAGATTGCACCACTTAGAATGATTAAATCAGAACAAGAGATAGCAGAAATGCAAAAAGCAATAGATATAACAATTGATGGAGTAAAATCTTTAATGAAGAATGCAAAGGCTGGAATGATGGAATATGAACTTGAAGCATATTTTGATTTTGAATGTAAGACTAAGGGTGTTAAGGATTTTGCATTTACAACAATAGCAGCAGCAGGTAAAAATGCAGCTATTCTTCACTACGTAGAAAATAATAGTGAAATAAAAGATGGAGATTTAATATTATTTGATTTAGGTGCTCAATGGAATTGTTATAATGCAGATATTACAAGAGTTTTTCCTGTGAGTGGAAAGTTTACAGACAGACAAAAGGATGTTTATGAAGCTGTACTTAGAGTAAATAAAGCTGTTATTAAAAAGATAGCACCAGGAGTTGACTCTAAAGAACTTAATCTATGGGCAAAGGATTTAATAGCGGAAGAATGTATTAAATTGGGGCTTATAAAAGAAAAAAGTGAAGTGAGTAAGTATTATTGGCATAGTATAGGACATAACCTAGGCTTGGATACCCATGATTTAGGTATGCATGGTAGAGAGTTTATATTTAAGGAAGGTATTGTGTTTACAGTAGAGCCTGGAATATATATAAGTGAAGAAAATATTGGAATAAGGATTGAAGATGATATTTTAGTTACTAAAGATGGTTGTGAAGTATTAACTAAGAATATGATTAAGGAAGTTAATGAGATTGAAGAATTTATGAAATAAGGCACATGAAAATAAATAACAGGTCCAAATCTGCCATGAATATTTTTCATCAGGCAAGGAAGTAAAGTGCCATCATAGCGGGCCGATTATGGCATTTTGCTGACGCAGGATGATGGAAAATAGGCTAGCAGATGGACTTGTTATTTTTTTGATTGTGCCTAAGAAGTATTTAAGAATATTTATAGAATTATTCTAATATAGTTAAGCATATTTTTAATATTACAATTTGATTTTTAAAACTACCTTTTTTATTTTCATTGGTTCATCAAAAATGCAGGCAGGCTTATGACCATCTTCAGGGAACAAGATACAAAAATAATTGTCTTTTAAATTTAATTTGGTAGAATGGCTACCGTTTTTGTAAAAAGTTACATCCCTTTCTTCTGAATAATCTTCTTCTACATTTAATTGTTCTACAGGTGTCCACATAATAGTTTCATTACCTTTAGCAACGTATTGAATATCTATATATTTTTGATGTGATTCCCATTTGTTATCATCTTCTTGTTTCGTTGTATAAGATTGCACTAATGCAAATACATTATTAGAATCTATTTCATATTTACCATCAGCAAGTTCTTCTACGTTATTATTTAATAAAAAATCAAAAGCCTTTTTTAGATTACTATGTGTATTAACATATAAACTTTGATTTTCTAATTTATCTAAAATCATTTTTTATCCTCCTTTTTTGATTAAGGCATAATCAAAAAAATAACAAGTCAATATACATGGCATTTTGGACTTGTTATTTTCTTTCATATGCTTAAAATTAATCGTTATACTTATTTTAAATCTTTTGTTTCTAAATTGTCCATATCATCAAAAGTTTTATTTTCTCCACACATTCCCCATATAAAAGTATAATTACTTGTTCCAATACCAGAATGAATAGACCAACTTGGTGATATTACCGCTTGATCATTACCAATTACGATGTGTCTTGTTTCTTGAGGTTGTCCCATTAGATGGAATACTCTTTGATCTTCTGGTAAATCAAAGTAGAAATAAACTTCCATTCTTCTTTCATGTGTATGACAAGGCATACTGTTCCATCCGCTTCCTTCTGTTAACATAGTAACACCCATAGCTAATTGACAACTTTCACAAACATCAGGATGAATAAATTTGTATATTGTACGTTTATTCATATTTTCTTGGCTACCTAAGTTTGCAGTAACTGCTGTACTTCTATCTATCTTAACTGTTGGATAACTTTTGTGAGCAGGAACAGAGTTTATATAAAATTTTGCAGGACTGTTTTTATCAAAAGAAATAAATTCTATTTCTTTTGTTCCCATACCTATATAGATACCTTCATATTTATCTAATTTATATTCTGTACCATCTAAGATAATAGCTCCTGAACCACCAACATTAATAGCTCCCATTTCTCTTCTTTGTAAAAAATAATCTGCTCTTAACTCTTCGGCTGCTTTTAAAGAAAGTTTTTCGTCTACAGGCATTGCCCCACCAAATATTATTCTATCTACGTGACTATAAGTTAGATTTATTTCATCTGCCTCGAATATTTTCTCTTGTAAATAATGCTTTCTTAATTCCGAAGTGTCATACTTTTTTGAATCATCTGGGTGATTTGCATATCTTGTTTCCATAATGTACCTCCAACTATTTTAAATTTATTTTATAATTTTATTTTTTGAACATAATTAATATTGATACACAAACTATCATGATTTTCTTTTTAGAAAACATTTTCAAATGATAGTTAGATTGTGTATTTTATAGCATGTTGTTAATAATCCACAATGCGAATATCAATTTCACAATGTGAAATTGATATTATTATATAGTATAAAATTCCTTTTTTCAAGTAATGAATACAAAAAATAAGTATATTATTACATATAATCTAAGTTGAAAATATTAAGTAATAATACATAAGAAAAACCCATTGCATGTACATTTAGGCAATGAGTTATTTCTTATGTACTTTATATAAATATTAATTTCTATATCCAAGTTCTTTTGATATTTTATCTGCGCAATCTAAAAGTGACTTTGAAATAAAGTCTATTTTGTCTTCAGTAAAATGGATAGTTGATCCTGAGGCACTTATAGCACCACATATTTTATTTGTATAATCCTTGAGCACAACACCTAAACAGATTATTCCTGTTTCAACTTCTTGGTTATCTATAGCATAGCCTTTTAATTTTACATCTTTCAAGTCATTTTTTAGATCACTAAAATTAATTATAGTATGATCTGTATAACGTTGAATATCACTTTCGTCCCATATATCTTGTACTTCTTCTTCAGTTAATTCTGCCATTATTGCTTTTCCCATTGATGTGCAATACATTGGTTTTCTCATTCCTATACGAGTATACATAATTATAGACTTTTTAGGTTCGACCTTAGAAACATAAATAAGTTCATTTTCTTCTCTAACTACTAAATGAACTACTTCATCAGTATTTTCCATTAATTCCTTTAAATAAGGTTGAGCAACTGATATTAAATTCATCTTTTCAATTTTTTTATTACCCAATTCAAATAACTTTAAAGTTAAAAGATATTTGTTTGTAGGGATATCTTGATGTACATACCCTTTAAATATTAAAGTATTTATAAATCTATATACTGTACTTTTATGTAAATTTGCCTTTTCACTAATTTCGGCAATTCCTAATCCATTCTCGTAATCAGATAATACCTCTAAAATACAAAGTGCCCTATCTACCGATTGAACTAAATCTTGCATTGAATTATCCCCTTTTTATTAGTCAAAGTAATGACATTTATTGCATATCATTGTATCAACTTTAGAAAATTAATGCAACAGATTTAATAAACGATTTATGAATTATAAGAAATATTATAAAAAATAGTAATTGATTATATTAGCAAAATTGGTTACAATAATAAAATAGTAAAAAATTTAAATGCAATGAAAAGAAGAGTAATAAAAGGAACATTCTATAAGAGAGCTAGCATGTGCTGAAAGTTAGTGTTTGTAAATTTTATGAAGATGGTCTTAGAGCATATTCTTTGAGCCAAAGTTATTTGGTTAGGGGAGTACGGTAGCAACCGTTATATTGCCAGGTGATGATAGTCACCTATTGAGTTACTTGTTGTGAAATGAGTAAAAACTAGAGTGGTAACGCGTATAATACGTCTCTATATAGGTTTAAATATACCTATATAGAGATTTTTTTTATTATAAATATATGTTTAGGCACTATCAAAAAAATAACAAAGTTAAATTAAAAAGCATATATGAATGTAACAAAAAATAAGGAGGAACACAAAGAATGTGTAAAAAAACATACTATATAACTACCCCAATTTATTATCCATCAACAAAGCTTCATATAGGGAATACCTATACTACTGTAGCAGCTGATGCACTTGCAAGATTTAAGAGACTAACAGGCTATGATGTAATGTTTTTAACAGGAACAGATGAACATGGTCAAAAAATTCAAAGAATAGCTGAAGAAAAAGGAATAACACCAAAGGAACATGTAGATGAAGTTGTTGCTGGAATTAAAGATCTTTGGAGTATGATGAATATAAGCTATGATAAATTCATTAGAACTACTGATGATTATCATATTAAAGAAGTTCAAAATATATTTAAAAAGTTATATGATCAAGGAGATATATATAAGAGTTCCTATGAAGGTTGGTATTGTACACCTTGTGAATCATTTTGGACTGATACTCAATTAGTGAATGGAAACTGTCCTGATTGTGGTAGACCAGTTGAAAAATCAAAAGAAGAGGCTTATTTCTTTAAAATGAGTAAATATGCTGATAGATTAATAAAGTATATAGAAGATCATCCTAAATTTATTCAACCAGAATCAAGAAAAAATGAAATGTTAAATAATTTCTTAAAACCAGGACTTCAAGATCTGTGTGTTTCAAGAACTAGTTTTAACTGGGGGGTTCCAGTAACATTTGATGAAAGCCACGTTGTATATGTTTGGATTGATGCATTATCAAACTATATAACTGCTCTTGGATATGGTCAAGATAATAAAGAATTATATGAAAAATTTTGGCCAGCAGATGTACATTTAATAGGAAAAGATATTTTAAGATTCCATACTATTTATTGGCCAATTATGCTTATGGCATTAGATTTACCACTTCCAAAGCAAGTATTTGGTCATGGATGGTTGCTTGTTGATGGTGGGAAAATGTCAAAATCTAAGGGAAATGTAGTTGATCCAGTTGTTCTTGTAAATGAATTTGGAGTAGATCCAGTAAGATATTATTTGTTAAAAGAAATTCCATTTGGAGCAGATGGAATATTTAATAATGAAATATTTATAAAGAAGATAAATTCTGATCTTTGTAATGACTTAGGTAATCTTTTATCAAGAACTGTTGCAATGGTTGAAAAATATTTTGATGGAGAAATGCCAGCACAATCTGAAAAGGAAGCTATTGATGATGAATTAATAAACTTAGCATTAGCAGCACCAAGAAAACTTGAAGAAGCAATAAATGAATTAAATATTCCACAAGCTTTAGAATATGTTTTTGAATTAATAGGAAGAGCTAATAAGTATATAGATGAAACAACTCCTTGGATATTAGCTAAAGATGAAAGTAAAAAAGCTAGACTTGGAACAGTTCTTTATAACTTAGCTGAAAGTCTTAGATTTTCATCAGTAATGATTTCAGCATTTTTACCAGATACATCTAAGAAGATTAATGAACAAATTAATACAATAGAAGTTTCATGGGAATCACTAAATGCATTTAATGGAACAGAGGCGCGAACTAAGGTAGTTAAGGCTGAAAACTTATTTCCAAGAATAGATGTTGATAAAAAGCTTGAAGAATTAGAAGCTTTAAGAGCGGCATCTAATCCATCTAAGAGAGAAATAACACCTATAAAGGAAGAAATAACAATTGATGATTTTGAGAAACTTGATTTAAGAGTTGTTAAAGTATTAGCATGTGAACCAATAAAGGGTGCTAAGAAATTATTAAAATTAAAGGTAGACTTAGGTGGAGAAGAGAGACAAGTGGTTTCAGGAATAGCTAGTTTCTATAAACCAGAAGAATTAGTAGGTAAAAATGTAGTATTAGTTGCTAATTTGAAACCAGTAAAACTTAGAGGAGAATTATCACAAGGAATGATTTTATGTGCTGCATCTGATGATGATAGTATATTAAAGGCTGTAGATCCAGGTGAACTTGAATCAGGTAGTATAGTAAGGTAAGCAGGTATCTAAAAAGTGAATGTCCAAGTTTTATATTTGGAAACATGAACTTTCCCTGTGGGCATTTATGATTTGATGATGATCGCTTATTTTGTGAGTACTCATCTGACGTTAAGAAGAGGAGTTTCATATATAAGAATACTTGTTCAAAAAAATAGAACGTCTCACTTAGGGGAGTGAGGCGTTCTTAAACCATATAAAATTATGATTTAAAGGGGTAAATAATAATGCTTTAACTACTTTACAATTTTAATTTTACGGCAAAAGTATGTCAATTGTGTGTCAAATGTATTAATATTATATTTAGCTAAATTTTAAGTAGATTTTATTGGATGTAATTTAATAGAACTAGATTTCATAGGTAAATAATGCTTATTAGAAGCAATGGGAAATTCAGAATCGCTATGTATAGTTTCCTGTATTAAATGGAACTGATTCTCAGGTGAAATAGAGTGAATTTTAGCTGCAAAATTTCCAGAAGTTGAGTATTTTATTTCAACTAATATGTTACTAGATATTTCATAAAGACTTTTTTCTAGAAATTCTAAGAATTTATCGTGATCATTTAAATCCACATTAAATTTTGAAATAGTTTCAATTGGTAATAAAGTAAAAGAATAAGCTATGGCGTCACCTTGAGATTTGTACCATCTATCCACCAATACCACAGCAGAAGTTTTTTTTACTAAAATTTGATTAAAATAATCTGTTGATGGTTCTATGCGTAATTTCATTTCAATATCATCAATTGTATTAGTGATACACTTGTATATAGGATGTCCTATAGTCTCTAATCCAATATCGTTATTAGATTTAGATTTCATTATAAAGTTTCCTTTACCTCGAATATTATTTACTAGTCCATCGTCTTGCAATAATGCAAGTGCCTGCCTTAGTGTTGTTCTACTAACACCAATTAATTTTGATAGTTCAGGTTCTGATGGTAGTCTGCTTCCCTCGGGAAAGGTACCTTCATTAATCATTTTAAAAAGTTGATTATATACACTTACACATCTTAATTCCTTTTGCTTTTCAATTATATTAAATTCATTCATAAAAGTATCACCTTTCTATATAACATAAACTTGTTTAGACAAGTAGATTGATTAAATTATAAATATTCAACTAAATATATTATTTGTATTAATTATAACTTTAATTTTATAATATAGGCAATTAAATTATTATGAATGGTGTTTAAGCATTCATAAAGCATTGTATGATCTAATTCGCTATTCTTATTTTATCATATATTGACACATAATAATAACTATTTAGCACATAATAATAAATAGAAAGTATAAAAAATTTTAAAAGACTTGACATAAAACTATAGACATGTTATTCTCTAGAAACAGACAACAGATACAACTTAATAGACAAGCTTAAGAGATGTCTAATATTTTTTGGCGCAATTGTAATCGTATACCAAATATGGTTCATATAAAAACAAATGGAGGGATTAACATGAATTACTCACAGGGTTCAGGAAAACAATATCATATTAATGTTGGAGAAGGAGAAGTTGGAAAGTACGTTATAATGCCAGGAGATCCAAAGAGATGTGAAAAGATAGCTGCACATTTTGAGAATCCACAATTAATTGCTGATAGCAGAGAATATGTTACATATACTGGATTTTTAGATGGTGTTAAAGTTAGTGTTACATCAACTGGAATAGGTGGTCCATCAGCGTCTATAGCATTAGAGGAATTAGTAAAGTGTGGTGCTGATACTTTTGTTAGAGTCGGTACATGTGGCGGAATGGATATAAATGTTAAAGGTGGAGATATGGTGATAGCCACAGGAGCAATTAGAATGGAAGGTACTAGTAAAGAATATGCACCAATTGAATTTCCAGCAGTTGCGAATCTTGATGTTATAAATTCATTAGTGCAAGCTTCTAAGGAATTAAACAGGACATATCATGCTGGAGTGGTTCAATGTAAAGATTCATTTTATGGGCAACATTCTCCAGAAACAAAACCAGTTAGTTATGAATTAATTGATAAGTGGAATGCATGGATAAGATGTGGATGTCTTGCATCTGAAATGGAATCAGCTGCGTTATTTGTTGTAGCAAGCTATTTAAAAGTAAGAGTAGGTTCAGTATTCTTAACAGTTGCAAATCAAGAACGTGAACGTGCAGGACTGGAAAATATACAAGTTCATGATACAGAAGTAGCAATAGAAGTTGCGGTACAAGCAATTAGAAATTTAATAAAAGCTGATAAAGAGAAAATAAATTAGTTGAAATTAATACATCTATAAGTATGGATTAGGCTTTGAAAATATAGAGGTAAGAGTTTATCTATTATATTAGACAAAATGTATAATTTTTAATTAGAAGGAGCGCAAATATGAAAGAATATCAAGATATTTTAGACAGAGCCTTTAAGGCAATGGAGAATGCATATGCACCTTATTCAAATTATCATGTTGGTGCTTGTGTTTTAACTAAGGATAACAAATACTTCCTAGGTGCTAATATTGAAAATGCATCTTATGGTTTAACAAATTGTGCTGAAAGAAATGCAATTTTTCAAGCTTATTCAAATGGATATCGTAAAAGAGATATAGAAGCAATAGCGATTGTAAGTGAAGGAAAAACACTAGCAACTCCTTGTGGAGCTTGTCGCCAAGTATTAGTAGAGTTATTAGAAAAGCATACTCCAATAGTATTATCTAATCATAAAATAGAAACAATTACTAATATACAGGAGCTATTACCAATGTCTTTTACAGAAGAAGATTTGAAATGATAAGAAGATTGATTTTTAGAAAATATAGTATTTAATAGGTATGAAATTAGCTTTCAGTATTGCTAATTTAGAAGGGAGAAGACTATGAAGAAATATAATAGAATTTTTACAATTGTAATAGATTCACTTGGGATTGGAGAAATGAATGATTCAAAAGAATATGGTGATGTTGATGTAGATACACTTGGACATATATCAGAATCAGTAGAAAGTTTTAATATTCCCAATTTACAAAGGTTAGGTTTAGCTAATTTACATTCTATGAAACATGTAGATCCAGTTGAAAAACCTTTAGCTCATTTCATGAAAATGGCTGAAGCAAGTGTGGGTAAAGATACTATGACTGGCCATTGGGAAATGATGGGTCTAAAAATAGAAACACCATTCCAAACATTTACAGATACAGGTTTTCCAAAGGAATTATTAGATGAGCTAATAAAAAGAACAGGTCATAAAATTGTAGGAAATAAAAGTGCTAGTGGTACAGAAATATTAGATGAATTTGCTGAGCATCAAATGGAAACAGGGGATATGATTGTATATACTTCAGCAGATTCCGTTTTACAGATTTGTGGACATGAAGAAACATTTGGATTAAATGAACTTTATCGTTGCTGTGAAATTGCAAGAGAATTAACATTTAAGGATGAATGGAAAGTAGGAAGAGTTATAGCAAGACCATATTTAGGTATGAAAAAAGGTGAATTTAAGCGTACAAGTAACAGACATGACTATGCTTTAAAACCATTTGGAGATACTGTGCTTAAGACGTTAAAAGATAATGGTTTTGATGTAATATCTGTTGGGAAAATAAATGACATATTTGATGGTGAAGGTATAACTGAATCAAACAAGTCAAAAGATTCTATTCATGGAATGGAACAAACATTAGAAATAATGGATAGAGATTTTAATGGATTATGTTTTGTTAACTTAGTTGACTTTGATGCACTATGGGGTCATAGAAGAAATCCAGTTGGTTATGCAGAAGAATTAGAAAAGTTTGATGTTAATTTGGGTAAAGTATTAGAGAAATTAAAGCAAGATGATTTACTAATAATTACTGCAGATCATGGTAATGATCCGACTTATAAAGGCTCTGATCATACACGTGAATTTGTTCCTTTCTTATCATATTCACCATCTATGAGTGAAAATGGATTAATGGAAACAAGCGATAGTTTTGCAGCTATTGGAGCTACAATAGCAGATAATTTTGAATTAGAAATGCCTAAAAACACAATTGGCAAATCAGTATTAGAAAAACTTGTTTAAAAGTTGGAAAGGTAATTAATTAATGAATGAAACGATTAATAAATTAAAAAATAAATCATATGAGAATTTTTTTATAAAAATATTAATAGCAATAATCGGAGTTGCTTTGGTAGGTATTGCACTTGCATTTAACTCATCAGCAATGTTAGGAAACGATCCAGTTGCAGTTTTTTATGATGGAGTCCGTAATTTATGTGGACTTCCACGAGAAGAACTTGGACTGGTAACAAATTTAATAAATTGTGTTTTTGTAGTTACAATGTTTATGCTAGGACGCAAGTATATAAATATAGGGACGTTTGTGTATGCAGTACCAATGGGGAGTTTTATTGATTTAGGGTTTAAAATACACTCAATCCTTAATATCCCAAGCACTTTAAACTGGAGAATATTCACTGCTTTTTGTGGCTGTTCAATGCTGTTTTTAGGTGTTGGTATTTTCATAGCAGTAGATATTGGAATGGATCCATGCACAGGAATTGTAGTTATTCTAAGAGATAAAATAAAGAGTCAATATAAAACATCAAAAATAATTTGTGATATTTGTATGTTGACGCTAGGATTTACATTTGGTGGAAAGATAGGTGCTGTTACAGTTATTTCAGCTTTAATTGCTGGACCAACTATACAGAAAGTATCAGAAGTTTTTGATAAGAGAGTTTTTAAGTTGATTAAGTTAAATAAATTAACAGTTAGTAATAGTTAATTTAAAATAAAATTTGGGAGGATAATATTATGATAAATACACCAACTCCACATAATGGAGCTAAATTGGGGGAAATTGCAAAAACAGTATTAATGCCAGGAGACCCATTAAGAGCAAAGTTTATTGCAGAAAATTTTTTAGAAGATGTTGTTCAATTTAATTCAGTTAGAAATATGCTTGGATATACTGGAACTTATAAAGGAAAGCGTGTCTCTGTTATGGGTGGAGGCATGGGAATGCCATCTATAGGAATTTACTCATATGAACTATTTAATTACTATGATGTAGATAATATTATTCGTATTGGAACAGCAGGAAGTGTATCTGAGAAGTTACATTTACGTGATATTGTAATCGGTTTAGGAGCATCAACTGATTCAAATTATGCTTCACAATATAATTTACCAGGTACCTTTGCTCCAATTGCAAGCTTTGAGTTAGCTATTAGTGCATTTGAAAAGGCAAAGGAAAATAACATAAATACTGTTATAGGAAATATATTATCATCTGATATATTTTACAATGCAGATAAAACAGCATTAGGAAGATGGAAGAGTATGGGTATACTTGCGGTAGAAATGGAAGCAGCTGCACTTTATATGAATGCTGCTGAGGCTGGAAAAAATGCATTATGTTTACTTACAATTTCGGATTGTCCATTCACTGGAGAATCACTTTCAGCTGAAGAGAGGCAATTAAGTTTTACAGAAATGATGAAGATTGCCCTCGAAGTAGCAAAATAAAAAATATTAGGAGGAAGAGTAATGAAAAAAAGATTATTATCATTATTAGCGATTTCAGCTATAACAGTAACATTGTTTGCTGGCTGTGGAAGTTCATCAAAAACTGGTGATACAGCTAAAACTGAAAAAATGAAGGTTGGTATGGTTACTGATTCAGGAACAATAGATGATAAGTCATTTAACCAAGGTACTTGGGAAGGTTTAGAAAAGACTAAAGTTGACCTTGGAACAGAAACTAAATACTTAAAACCAAACGGTCAAACTGAAGCAGATTATTTAAAGGAAATTGGAAATCTGTATGATTCTGGATTTAAGTTTATAGCTACTCCAGGATTCAATTTTGAAACAGCTATTTTTAAAGCACAAGATAAATATAAAGATGCACATTTTGTTTTAATTGATGGTACTCCAAATGATGGAGCACAACCAAAATCAACTCAAAAAATAGCAGACAACACTGTTTCTATTTTGTTTGCAGAACATCAATCAGGATTTATAGCAGGAGTTGCAACAGCAGTACAACTTAAAGAAGGAGAACTAGGCTTTATTGGCGGTATGGAAATTCCAGCAGTTCAAAAGTTTAACTGGGGATTCCAACAAGGAGTTGCCTATGCTAATGAAAAATTAGGAACTAAAATGTCATTAAAGAAAGAAAATGTTATATATCAAGGAACATTTAGTGAAGTAGCAGCAGGACAACAACTTGCAGCTCAAATGTATGATAGAGGAGTTAAAGCTATATTCTGTGCAGCTGGTGGAGTTGGTAGTGGAGCTATAACTGAAGCTAAAAACAGAGCAAAATCAGGAAAACCAGTTTGGGTTGTTGGTGTTGATAAAGACCAATATCAAGAAGGTGTAGGAGCAGATGGAAAATCAATAGTTCTTACTTCAGCAATTAAAAAAGTAGAAGCAGCAAGTTACAGCATGGTAAAAGCGTTAAAGGAAGGAACTTTCCCTGGTGGTAAACAATTAGTATTTGACGTTACAAAGGATGCAGTTGGTATTCCAGAAAAGAATCCAAATTTAACTGATGATACAATGAAAGTTGTTGGTGATGTTATTGGAAAACTTAAAGATGGATCAGTAAAGGTAAAAGATGCTAAAGATGATACATTAATTAAATAGTAAAAAAGTTTATATGAAAATATAGTTAGTATCCTATAAGGCACATAAGAGAAAAGAAAATAGTTGTTATTTTGAATGTGTCTAGAGTTGAGGATGAAGGATGCATTTCTATGAGTTTATATCTTAGGGTTTAAATATAGTAGAAATTTCATCCTTCATTGTATGTAAATCAAAAAATAAAGTGGAATTAAATAAGGAGGAGTCTATGTATGGAATATGTAGTTGAAATGCTAAATATTCGTAAAGAGTTCCCAGGAATAGTAGCGAATGATAATATTACTGTTAGATTAAAAAAAGGCGAAATTCATGCACTACTTGGTGAAAATGGAGCTGGAAAATCTACTTTAATGTCAGTACTTTTTGGGATGTATCAGCCTGAACAAGGAATTATAAAGATAAGAGGAAAAGAAGTAAAAATATCGAATCCTAATATTGCAAATGATTTAGGAATAGGGATGGTTCATCAGCATTTTAAATTAGTAGAAAATTTTACTGTAACTGAGAATATAATTTTAGGTTGTGAACCAAGAAAAGGATTATCAGTTGATATTAAAAGTGCAGCTAAAAAGATACAAGACTTATCAAATAAATATGAACTAAAAGTTGATCCATATGCAAAAATTGAAGATATTTCAGTTGGAATGCAACAAAGAGTAGAAATTATAAAGATGCTTTACAGAGATGCAGAAGTGTTAATATTAGATGAACCTACAGCAGTACTTACACCACAAGAAATTCAAGAACTTATGAAGATTATGAAAAATCTTATTAATGAAGGTAAATCAATTATTATAATAACTCATAAACTTAAAGAAATTAAAGCTGTTGCAGATGTTTGTACAGTTATTAGACGTGGAAAATATGTTGGAAGCGTAGAAGTAAAGGCTACATCAGAACAAAAGATGGCAGAAATGATGGTTGGAAGACCTGTAAGCTTCAAAGTTGATAAGGCAGATAAAATTGCAGGAGACGTAGTTTTAAAAGTAGAAGATCTTTCTGTTATGAATAATAAGAAAGTTCTTGGAGTTAAGAATTTCTCTTTAGAAGTAAAAGCAGGAGAAATCCTTGGTATTGCTGGAGTAGAGGGTAATGGTCAAACAGAATTAATTGAGGCTATTACAGGAATGAGACCAGTAAAGTCAGGAAAGATTTCTTTTAAAAATAAAGATATAACAAATATGTCAATACGAAAACGTATAAATAGTGGAATAGCACATATTCCAGAGGATCGCCAAAAAAGAGGACTAGTATTAGACTATACAATTGAAAATAATATGGTTTTAGAAATTTATGATAGAGAACCATTTTCAAAGCATGGCTTATTAAAAAGGGATGCTATACACAATTATGCAGAAAAAATAATAAAAGAAT